>OLQY01000717.1_pt1 | contig 35462 bp, 35 predicted proteins | sample 1672851 | NCBI WGS metagenome assembly OLQY01 (sample SAMEA3136730, study PRJEB25190) | human gut metagenome | reverse complement strand
GCTTCCTCGGTGAAGCACATCGTAAGCAGATCGAGAAAGAAGCGGTGGAAATCGTAAATAGCGTGCTAGCAGCGCACCACTAGAGCAACTGACGTACTCCGGGGAGCCGGGGTACGTCACAGTTAACCGGCGATGAAATTCACTTCTACGCCGACACCAGTCCAGGCGTCACTTTGTCAGAACGTAAGGTTCGGTACGATTCGCAAAAGGTTATTGCTGCGGGGACTCTATGAATATCTATGTTGTTACCAATAATAATTTCATGCTTGAAGGTCTGAAATGTATGTTTAGCGACAACAGCCTCTCCGTCAACAGGGTTTTATTTTCCCGGATCACCGAAATTGCTTTCAGCAACAGCGATGTGGTGATTGTGGAGTCAGAGCTGAAAACCTGCGATGCCGGGCGTCTCAAACATCTGCACATTTCACCAGTCAATATCATCTTTTTATTAAAACCGCGGTCAGGAATGAGGGGGACAGGTCGCGAAGCGGTATTCATTGATACCGAATTAACAGGTAATGAATATCTCATGATAAGGCAGGTTTTTAAAAAAATGCGGATTCATCTGAAGAGGGAAAAGTTGGCGTTTACCAAAAGAGAAGCGCATATCATCCATCTGATTTTAAATGGCTACTCGCTGGTGGAAATTTCTCGCCGCCTGCTAATCTCCATAAAAACGGTTCAGTCTTATGTCAATATTATTTTGCATAAACTGAATGCCACAAAAATAAGTGAAATATACCGTTGTAAAAGCCTCATCATTGACAGCTTTGCCAGGAAAAATTTGCATCTTCAATGAGATATGGATTTTTCCTGATACACTATCCATCGATAAACGACAAAGAAAAAGGCAATGTCAGCGGCGACATTGCCTCGCGAATATTATAAGGTTTCGTTTTGCACCACAGCACTGCGTGGGCCTGTATTACGTCCATTGCTCAGGAAGACCACGCCAAACAGCAGAATCACCGAGACGATGGCGGAGAACAGATAGAATACAAAATGGTAGCCAAACGCATCAAACAACATCCCCACCGGGATCGATAACAACACGATACCCAGCGAGCTGGCGATCTGGAATCCCACGAGGAAGATGGTGGAAGATAAGCGAGAATCAAAGTTGGACACGCTGTATTTGAATACCGAGATCACAAACAGCGGTACTTCAATCGCATGAAATAGCTTAATCAGCGAGATGATGTAAGGGCTTTCTGAGGTTGCTGACACCAGAATGCGACAGATCATGATCATGCCTCCTGCAATCAGCGCTTTTTTCGCTCCCACCTTGTTTACAAAGAAGGGGATGACGGCCATTCCGATGGCTTCCAGCACCACCTGGAAGGAGTTCAGATAGCCGTAGACCCGGGTCCCGGTCTCGACGGATGAGAACAACCCGGCATAGAACACGGGAAACATCTGCTGATCGTAGATATTATAGAATGACCAGGTCCCGGTGATGAACAGCACGAAAATCCAGAATTTAATATCTTTAAAGACGGCGATAAAATCGTCTTTGTGCACCTTTTCAAGGTGGGGAGTACCGCTGACCGTTTGTTCGCTTTTAAATAACATATTGATAATAATAAAGCACACACCAAACAGCGATACCAGCCAGAAGTTAATGTGCGGATTGATGGCGAAAAAGATCCCGGCGAGTAAGGCTCCAATCGCATAGCCAAACGAGCCCCACGCCCGGGCGGTACCGTATTCAAAGCAAAATGCCCGTGCCATTTTCTCAGTGAAACTATCCAGTAACCCGCAACCGGCGAGGTAGCCAATACCAAAGAACAATGAGCCGATCGCTAAACCTAACGAGAAGTTGTGCCGCAGCAGCGGTTCATATATATAAATCAGGAACGGACCAGTGAGAACTAAAATGACACTCAGGAGCCAGATCAGATGCTTTTTGAGGCCGAGTTTATCCTGGATTATTCCGTAGCCAATCATAAAAATCATACTGGTAAACTGATTGACGGAGTACAGGGTTCCAAGCTGCGTGCCGGTGAGACCGATTGTCCCTTTAAGCCAGATGGCATACAGAGACCACCATAGCGACCAGGCGATAAAAAACAGAAATGAATAACCGGAGGCATAGCGGTAATATTCATTTTTTAAAAATGAAAAAGCCTTCATATTTATTTCCTTGTCACAATGTTTTTATTTTAGTAAACAGAATCCTGTAACGCTATCATCGTCTTCAATGCCAGCTAGTGATATGGCAGGGCGGCCAGATTCAATATAATAATCGGCTCTGATAGAGACAGCGGTATGATTTCTATTATTTAATTTACGGCTTCAGGTACATTTCTTTTCTTGATGATAAAAACCTCAGCATAGATATCATATTGACGCTGACTGAACGGCATGGATAAATAACTACGGGTTTATTATTACTATTAAGTTCGCCGCAATACAACCTGTCGAACGTGATGTTAATCACAATGGTTAACGTTAACATTGATCCGAGGGAGGGAGCCCGATAGAGACCAGGTGTCATAAGAGGTTAAGAGGTTAACGCCGCGGGTTGCGTGAATACGTCCTGCGGATGTTGTCCACTTTTCGGACAGAAAAGGATGGGGGGGAGGTCATTTCACTTATGTTGCGTGAGTATCGGCTGCTTTCACACGTCACCAGAGGGTGTCTGGACGTTTTCCCGTCAGTTTGACTAGAAATTCAACGTCCGCTCCTCGCTCATTGCTGCCACTGGCCGTTACCGTAGACGGCTCTGTGCCAGGGGCGAACCTTTCTAAAGTAATCGTGCGTCAACAAAGTAGCTGCAGGTCAGGGGGGTTAATTCATCGCAGGGATGTTATGGTAGATTGCTTATCAGTGAGAAAGTAGCCTAACCAAACAATCAGGGAAAGGAGAGTCATCGGTATGACAATTTTAGTGACGCTACAGGCTCAGCTCATAGTTGGAGAAGCGCAGGTGCTAAAAAGCCTGGCACCTGAGGGGATGCTGGCGGCCGTATTTGAAGACGACGGCCGGACCGGGTATTTCTATGCGCTCGATGAGTCCGTTGAAGGAAACCCGATTCTTGATGCAGTGCATATCTACAATGTCGAGGATATTTCAGACGCCCACATTCCTTCTGAGGTTAAAATCGGCTGGTCTGAAGACAGTCAGAAGTGCGTGCTCCTTATCAACGGATATCCGCATGGAGCGTTTGATTTCGTGGGGAAAAATGGGTACTGCAGAAGCGGATTCCCTCCCCCGATAAACAAGGTTTGGTCTGTGTCCGGCCATGAGTGGAGCGATTCGGTGGATGACTTTTTCCGGTGAGTTACGGTGGGCTTAACGCCTGCCGTTATTCTCTATTCATATTGATAATATCGCTCTGAAGAGGGCGGACGATTTCCTGGACTTTCAGATGATAAACCATGTATCCGATGTCCGCTCCTCGCTCACAGCGGACCTTCACCTCAGTTAACTCGTCCGCTCCGTACCAGAAGCGGACGTTGTTAATGGCATGATGTATGAACCAATGGAGAGCCAATCATCTATACTCCTGTTAATCCATACTGGAAATATTGTTATCAATAGCCCCGCAACGGAAGCGTTAACTATATATTCTAACGCTCCCATTGAGCCAGCCACTTTGTTAAGGCAATTCTTACAGTTTAAAAAGGCTGCAGGGGAATTTTACTCGGCTAAATAACCACCATCGATTGGATAAACCCCTCCGGTACAGAACGCTGAATTGTCTGAAAGCAAAAACAATATGAAGTCTGCTATTTCTTGCATTTTTGCCATCCTTTTCATAGGGTGGCTATTTGCGAAACTACGTACGATATTTTCAGGAAATTCAGTCATTCGTGGGGTCTGGACATAGCCGGGAGCGACTGCATTGATTCGAATGCCTTGACTTGCAAACTCTAACGCTGCGGTTTGGGTTAAACCGATTATACCATGTTTAGCCACGGTGTAAGGTGCTAATCCTGGAATGCCAACCAGACCATTTACTGCAGATAAATTAACGATAGAACCACCAAGTTTCATCATCTCAGGTATTTCATATTTTAGGCAGTAAAAAACGCCGCTCAATGAGGTGGCAATAACCTTATCCCAGTTTTCAACTGTCTGCTCTGTTATGTTTTTACCATGTTCACCTGTTAGGCCTGCATTATTTACAGCATAATCAAGTCTGCCGAAATGTTTGATAACCTCATCTATCATTTTCTGTACTTGTTCGGGTTGTGACACATCACATCCGATCCCCAGCGCCTGCTGTCCCTGTGAGGTTAATCGTTTCGCTTGTTGTTTAGCCTGCTCTGACGAGCGGGATACAATAACGACCTTAGCTCCATATTTGTGTAATTGCTCTGCGACTGCCTGACCTATACCTGCAGTACTTCCTGTTATGACAGCAACTTTATTCTGGAAATTCATAATTGCCCCTGTGAAGTAGAATTGAGTCTTTCATCTGGGGTAGTATACAAATTAGCTGTGACAGTTTTTGTCAGTACTCTTTCTCCTCGCTGATTCCTTCTTTTATTCTCCATTTTTTCAATAAAACCGTCCTGCTTTCACTATATATGGAATCCAGTTGTACCATCTCTTCAATTTTGTCAGTTCTAAAATGACGAAAATCATTTCTCATCTCACACCATGCAACCAAAAGCCAGCAGGACTCCATATATACTAATCCGATGGGCCATATGATTCGAGAAGAGTAAGTATCTTTCTTGTCACAATACTTTATTTTGATTCTCTTTCGCTTTTTAATAGCATTGCGGATATCTTCAAAAAACATCTCATTATTTTCTGAAGGACCGATCAGATAGGATTGACTCTCAATAAGATTCTTTAATTCACCAGGAATGACGGCGTGTATTTTGGCAAGTGCATTCCTTGCGGTATTCTTGAAATCATAATCCGTATTATGAGATACCCAATTTAACCCAAGTGTAATAGCATTGATTTCTTCATGAGTAAGGTTTAAGGGTGGCAAATGAAAGTCAGACTTAACGATATAACCAATTCCAGCACCACCTTCAATACACACTCCTTGATGCTGTAGCGTTTTTATATCTCTGTAAAGAGATCGCACACTTACTCCTAATCTTATAGAGAGAGTGGATGCAGTGATCGGATATCTTTGCGCCCTTAATATCTGTAGTAATTCGAGAAGCCTTTCTGTTCTGGTCATGCTGATAAATCCATCTTAATCCTGAGACGATATCTTAAAGCATCTGTTGGATAAGCATTTTAGTACAAAGTAAGCGTACATGCTTAAGTTGAACTGCTCCCAATTGGTTAATACAGCGCATCTGACTCGCCACAGTGCCCAGAAGATGGGCGGAGGTGTTCGACAGCCTGCCGTTCGTTCGGAGGGCAGGGGATACGTATCATTAATGCCGCGACTACTGGCAGAAAAACGGTGTGTCCTTATGAATAAGGCAACGTTACATGAAATTATATTATTTCCTGAATCCACTTAGCAATAATCAACAATGGCTATGCAATATATACTGTAATTTTATTCAGTGAGATATAATGAAGTCAGATAAAATATTCGCTTGTCATAACGGAAGGGCAAAAATAGGTAGAGAGAGTTTTAAAGAATGCGGTAAGAAGGTGGTTCGCAAATATAAATTGCAGCTATCAGTGTTGATGTGACTGCCAGGCTTGTCTGCGCATGAGAAGAGGTATAGATAATGATATTGTTTTAGCGCAGGTCCGCAGGAACAGTAGGTTCTTAGATGCTAACTTAAACATAACCCTACGCCTGCCAAATATAAGCGAAGGTCCGCTTCTCTCTCGCTCATAGCGGGCCTTCAGCCTGGCGGTTAAGCGCCAGGAGGGGACGTTGGACATTTTAGCCACCGCGGGGGTGGCTCCAGGTTCAGGCTCATTTCTCAGAATGAAAACTCCAGCAAGCCGCGGTTGCGAGTGTCACAAACGGTCCAGCCAGCGTAACGTTGTGATGGGCAATGATTTCACTCGCTGACAAATATTTGTTATCCATTGTCGTATGCGCATCTGAAATCAGCACAGTCCTGAATCCATGCTCTGGCGCTGCGCGGCAGGTAGTATCCACACAGAATTCTGTTTTCATACCGGCGATAACCAGTTGCTTAACACCTCGCAGACTGAGCTGAAGCTGAAGCTCTGTATCACGGAAGCAGCTGGGATACTTTTTAATAAACACGATATCCTGTTCAGCGTTTACGTTCAGCTCGGGTATCAGTTGTGTTAACGGACTTTGCTCTGAGAATGGGGAATCATCGGGTCCGATGTGGCGGGCAAAAAAAACGGGCACCTGAGCCTGCCTCGCATTTTCAATCAGCAGACGGATATTCAACAGAACGGTGTCTGAGGAGTGTGGGGAAGTCGGGCCACGAAAAAGCCCCTGCTGCATATCGATAACTAAAAGTGCATTTTCGGATAAAAGCATGATGTGTCTCCATTCAGAACGTTATGAACGGAGATATTTTCTTCCCCGTCCGGTTTGGCGGGGATTCAGAATCTGTTTTGTCAGGAGCCTGTCACAGATACGCCCACACCGCCGAAGGTGCCGGTGGTAGTAACTGTGGTTGTTGACTGAAGTGACTTAAGCATTTTCTGACCTTCTTGTATTCGTTGAACATCTGGAGCAGTAATTATAAAAACTGCTCTGTTCTTGTAGCACTGAGTAAATACCGATTTCAATAAATATTTATCCTGCAGAAAGTCGGGCCTTAGATACTACATACTGAGTGGGCAAAAACCGTTAAACTCGCTTCCGCACCTCGCTCATAGCAGAATGGACGTCTTTCCAGCCTACATGGAAGGGGAAGGTTCCTTTATAGCCTTTGTCTACGTATCCACTCATCTACCACGTCACCCTAATTTATTTTGGTATCATCGCGGATCCAATCCATGAACTGCGATCGAGTAAGGCGCTATACCAATCCAGTCAATTTTCAACGTCTTAATCCCTTGATTGTTTACGCGTTAAAAGTAGCGGCTTTGCCTGGTATATTTAAACTATTCAGGGGCCGCTTCTTGCTCACAGTTGATCTGACAGTCCGCTAGTCTGTTCGCTCTGTGCCAGAAGCGGACGTTGCTGGCCCTAAGGTGAAATTGCCAGTTAGGGTAGATCGCAAACCGCAAAACATCGATTGGCTGCACATTCGCAGAAATGCAGCCGTTCGGCGTTGTTTCCTCTTGCAGAACTATCAGAACCTTGCATTATTGATTTCGTTTCACCTCATATCGCAGGCACACTACGCCCGACGGGAAAATTTTACTATTCACCAGCATGAGTGAGGTTCTGTCTTTTATGTTTTTGAACAAGGGAATGCCTTGCCCCAGCAGAATCGGATTGACGAATAGCCAATACTCATCGATAAGGTTTTCCGACATTAGCGCGTGAGTCGCTGAGGGACTGCCAAACAGTAAGATTTCGCTGCCCGCGTTGTGCTTGAGCTTGTGGATTTCGTCGCTTAAATGGCTACTGATAATTTGCGTATCAGGATGATTTTTTTGCAACAGGGTTTTCGACAACACCACTTTGTGGGCAGATTTATACCAACGCGAATGCGCATGGTCATGCGGGCTGGCGTCAGGATTATCGGCAGCAGTTGGCCAGTACGACTCCATCATCTGGTAGGTGGTGCGCCCATATAATGCAGTGTCGGTCTGCTGAATCCGCTGCTCCACGTATTCAAACAAGTCGGGGCTCAGGCTTATCCAGGCCAGACCCGCCGGGCCCTCAGCGGTAGAAGCGACAAAACCATCCAGCGACACATGAACAAACGAAACTATTTTTCTCATGATTTTCTCTTTGATTAAGTTTTGATTACATAGCCTGCGAGGCACGCCAGGGTTTGGTTCCCGTCTTAAATAGCACCCATTTTCTCCAACGCCATCTTGCGTGCTTTCGCATCCGGAAAACACAGATGTATCGTCACTTTGGTTTATCCATCCACCACTGATCATGCCGGAGTTGGTGACGACGGTGTTCCTGAGCACACTTAAGTTGTATCGGATCAAGATGAACAATAGAACGAAGCAGTGAGAAATACAGGTTGTTCCCCATGGTAAGCTCCTAATCCCGGAATATCTGGAATTAAGTATAAATCTTGTTACCCATACGGTTCTGGAATATCGCCTATTGGATACATGACCCTGATTTGTGTGATAAGTACTAACTTCCGCTTCTCGCGCATAGCAGCCACTGGCCGTTACCGTAGACAGTTTTGTGCCATAAGAGGGGACATCTCGGACATTACGACAATGGTCATTTGATTCTGCAGTATTTTATTATTTATTAGTATGTTAGATAGTGGTTTGCGTAACAGGATAGGGTAGATATGTTGTCGGAGGAGAAGTTGCTTGCTAGTGATCCTATACGGCATATGAACTGATTGAGGCCGAATCTGACAGTCAGTTCCGTGCCAGGAGCGGACGTCCCAAAAGAAAGGAGTAAGTATAAGGGGAACAAATCTTCATTAGCATAAACGAGGTTATTTTTTGAGACCGAATAGCTTAAAAGTATTTAGAAAAAAGGTAGTTTGGCACATTTCAAGAGTACGAGGTCAAGACTTTATGAATTTAATCCCGGCATATATTCCGGGATTAAAATGACATTTTTATTGAAAATAATAAATCCCTGTGACAATCAAAGATATTCTAAAAGCATTGTTTCAAGATGATTCTGGTCAATGGCGAACAGACGAATACCTTCGGCCAGTTTCTCGACTGCCATAGCATCCTGATTATGCTCCCAGTAAAACTCTGCTTCACTGATGGGATCACTTTTTAATTTCACTATGTTTTCATAGCTGAGCGGCGCGGGAATTGCTGCATCATGGTCCTGCAGTTTAGCTAACAATTGCGGCGAAACTGTCAGACGATCGCAACCGTTAAGCGCCAGCACTTGTTCCGGTGTGCGAAAGCTAGCCCCCATCACAACAGTTTTGTAGCCATTCATCTTATAGAATTGATAGATATTACGGACTGACTCCACCCCAGGATCGTTATCAACAGTGTAGAAGGTTCCTGGGTTATTCTTCTTATACCAGTCGTAAATACGTCCCACGAAAGGAGAAATTAAGAAAACTCCCGCATCAGCACAGGCACGTGCCTGTGCGAATGAGAAAAGCAATGTCAGATTACAGTTAATGCCCTCCTTTTCCAGCACCTCAGCTGCACGAATACCTTGCCAGGTGGCTGCGAGCTTAATGAGAACGCGGTCTTTACTAATGCCTTTTTCTTCGTACAGCGCGATAAGTTCCCGTGCTTTGATAATACTGGCTTCAGTATTAAACGATAATCGCGCATTGACCTCCGTTGAGATGCGGCCAGGCACACTTTTAAGAATTAACGCACCAATGCTGACGGCAAGATAGTCGGCTACGGTTGAAGGCAATAATTTTTTTCCGGCAAGACGGGATTTTAAGGTGGTGACGGCCTCTTTTATGAGGGCCTGATATTGCGAAAGCTGAGCCGCTTTATAAATAAGCGATGGGTTAGTAGTGGCATCCTCCGGCTGATAGGCAATAATACTGTCAATATCACCACTGTCAGCCACAATAATAGTGTGCTGCTTTAATTGTTCCAGCTGATTCATAACCTGTACCCGTTTTTATTTGGTTCGAGTAATAGCAAGGAGGGCCCTCTCCTTGCTATTGATATAATATTATTTGGCTTGCGCAACGCGAGTGGTTAAACCCGGCATATTGAAGCACTCAGCTTCATTCTGAATCATGTCTTTAATTTTGTTAACGACATAACGCTCAGGCTCGACACCAAATGATTTCAGGTTAGCGAACATAGTCTGCATCTCTTTCACTACTGCTGGTTTTTCATAGTTGTAGTGACCGCTAAGTTCAAGGATCTCTTTAAGCAATTCTGGCTCACCGAAGATTTGCTCTTCGGACTTATTTTTGTGTTCATCGGTCATCCATTTTTCCCACTTGTGGCTCAGCACACACTCACGGGTAAGGATGGTTTTCAAATCCGAAGCCGACTTGATAAAACCTTTGGCGGCGAGATCTTTCTCCACTTCTGCCAGTTTCAGGTAGGCACGAGTTTCAATGGTGCCATACGCTGGAGCGACGTTCATGGCAGTGATCCCAAGCCCCGGGTGTTTGAGCAGAATCTCATCCGGCAGGTAATCACCGTTATGTTCTTTTAGTCCAACGCCGTAACGGCTACTAATAGCTGAAAGCTCAGCCGATTGCGTGTCATTGAAATGGCCTACGTTTTTGGTTAAGCGTGTCAGGGTTCCGGTCTGGCCAACGATAAACAGCGGTTGCGGCAGACCTTCGCTATTCAGACGCGTGTTGAGTTCGATGATAAAACCTTCATAAGCGCTGATATCTGTCAGCCCGCCGTTGGTCTCTTCAGTCCCGACCTCGTAGAAAAACTCTTTCAGGTTGTTCTTCTTACGGTAATCTTCGCAGAAACGGATTAGCTCGACAGTGCGACTCAGAACCAGCTCGATATCAATAACTTTACCTACTACGTATGGGTCTTTGGTTGGGTCGATGTGCAATAGATCAAAGCCAGCATCCATATCAATCTGGTAAGAACGGCGCGCAAGTTCCATTGCCTGAGCTTCTGGAATATGGTCTTTGCGTTCTTTATCACGCTGCCATGGACCACCGTGGTCACGGCAGAGGAAGTAATCACCGTCGAAGCCCACTTTATCTGCCATCGCTTTCAGGTCTGCGGCGAAGCGGAACTGATCCCAATTATTGACGTAACCGGCACCGAACTCATCGGCATCGACCTGATTACGGCTGGCAATAAACATCAGTGGCAGATCTTTTTCTTTGCCTAATTCAAAACATGCCTGAATAAGCGCTGGAGACATTGGGCCAATACCCAGCATCGTGGACTTACCACCCTTAACGATATAATCAACGTACTGCTTCATGGTATTTTTCATGACAACTCCTTAGGCTTTATTCATATCTGAAGTGACAGTTTTTTTAGCGTCGGCTTTCTTCACCGGTTCGCTAATATTTGGACGCAAAATATGTAGACAGATGGCGGTAACAATGACACCGATGGCCATGTCGAGGACGTACCACAGCGGGGCCTTATTGACGCCAGCAATGGCAATTAATCCACCGTGCGGCACCATCGACTCCACGCCGTGAACCATCGCCAGGCCAGCACCGACGGCGCTGCCAATAATGATCGAAGGTAGAACGGTCTTGAGGTTTTTCACTGCGAAGGGAATCGCGCCTTCAGTTATACCGATAAGGCCCATAAAGGCGGCGGAGGTACCCATGCGTCTTTCATCCTCAGCCCATTTACGCTGAGAAATGAAGGTAGAGAGTGCGATGCCAAGCGGCGGAATCGCGCATGCAATACGGTAGGCACCGTTCGGGCCATAAATCCCTTCTGCCATCAGCGCCAGGGTGAAGGCAGTGGCGGTTTTGTTTACCGGTCCGCCCATATCGAAGGCCGCCATTGCGCCGAGAATCAGTCCCAGCACGATGCCGCTGCTGCCCTGCATATTGGAGAGCATGGAGACCAGCCATTTCATGGCAGCGCCAATTGGGCCAATCAGGACGTACAGGTAAAGCATACCGACGATGCAGGTTGAGACGATGGGGATAATCATGATTGGCATGACCGGCATCAGCGCTTTGCCAACCTTCCAGGTTTTAATCCATTTCGCAACGTAGCCACTGAGAATACCAAGCAACATCGCCCCGAGGAATCCGGTCACCACGTGCTCCGAACCGAGCGGTGTGCTGGCCATAAAGCCGGTGATCAGGCCCGGCGTCAGGCCCGGTTTACCGGCGATGGAGTAGGAGATATAGGCAGCCAACACGGGGATCATCATCGCCAGACCAGCGCTCCCGATAGCCCCCAGATTGAGTAAGAACGGGTTGGTGACAACCATACCTTTACCCGCGACCGGTTCACCACCAACCAATGACAGTGCCAGGCAAATCCCGCCGACCACCACCACCGGCATCATATAAGACACACCGGTGCTGAACGCTTTAATCAGCTCATCCTTAATGGCTTTCATTTTTTCCGACATTTTTATCCTCCCGGTTCCCGCTATTTTTATTGGGCCTGCGCCAGATTTAGGGTGTCGCAAAACCCCAGACAAAATGTCTGATAATGTAAATAACGGGCTCGCAGAAATTAAATTACGTTTTATTCCCCTTTCCGAATGCCGAAATAAATCCGGGAAAGGTCGCTTAAATTAACCCGCCAGCTTTTCCGCTTTATCGATAATCGCAGCCGGGTCTCGCACAACTTCCGCAGGGTTGAGCGAAATTACCAGCCCGGCATCTTCTTTTTCTTCAAAGCGTTCAACGCCTTCAATACCGATGGCTATGGCCAGAATCACGACATCAGCCTCAGCGATTTCGTCTTCGCTTAACTCGTTCTCAATGCCCATTCCGCCTTGGGTTTCGACCTTAACGTCATAGCCTCTTTTTTTACACTCCTGCTCAATTGCTTCCTGAGCCATGTAGGTATGAGCGACACCGGTAATGCATGCAGCAACTCCGACGATTTTCATGAGTAACTCCTGAGTTTTTATTTGGTTGTTTTGATACAAATTTATTTTTGACCGTAACGTTATACGTCTAATGTTTTGGCCATCAGGTTGTAGAGTACATCGACGCTATCAGCATTCTTTATTTCATTGCGAAAATCCTCTTTCATCAGTTTTCGGGCGAGCGTAGAAAAATATTTCATATGTTCATTAGAATCGGCTGATTTACTAACCGTCAGCATAAATATGGTTTCAACCTGCTGGTCGCCCCAGGTAATCGGTTCTTTAAGCGTGGCCATGCTGATGGTCGAATGATTAATGTGATCAGATTTGGTATGTGGGATGGCAAAGCCATATCCCACTGCAGTTGAGAAAGAATCTTCGCGAGCCCAGATATCGTCGCAAAGACTATCCCGTCTATCGGTACGATGATGTAACCAGAGGTTATCGGTCATCTTCTTAATAGCTTCGTTTTTATCGTGGGCTTCGAGATTAAACAGCACGAACTCTGGCGCCAGGATAAACTTTTGACTGACCGCTTTGACGTCCGGCATCTGAAGTGCATTTTTGACGGCAGATGAACGGATTAGCTTGAGAGAATGCTGGGCCAGTTGCTGACACTGAGCGAAGTTCAGCTCACGAAGCGCGTGCTTAATTCCCGGGATGGTGGTACCGCTCATACTAAGCTCATCAAAACCCATGCCCGTTAATAGTGGCAGGAAGTCTCTGCTGGCACCCAGTTCACCGCAGATACCAATCCATTTTCCGGCACGATGAACCTCGTCAACGGCGAACTGTAGAGCGCGCAAAAATGACGGTGAATAGTTGTCGTAAACATCTGCTACCTGCGTATTACCCCGGTCAGCGGCAAAAAAGTACTGGGTTAGGTCGTTACTACCGACGCTAAAGAAATCGGCATAGTCGGCCATTTCAGGAATAGCAAAAATGACCGATGGCACTTCCAGCATGACGCCAAGTGAAATGGCATCGTTGAAGGGGAGTGCTTCATCGCGCATCGTTTGTTTGACGGACTCCAGGACTTCGCGACACCAGACAATTTCTTCTACACTGGCAATCATCGGGATCATGATTTTGGCATTACCAACGGCGGAAGCGGTAAGAATAGCTTTCAACTGCATCGCAAAAAGGGCGCGGTAGTGTGGATAGGTACGCACAGCGCGGAATCCCAGAAACGGATTTTCTTCTTCATCAATGCTCAGGTAATCAACGGGTTTATCACCACCAATATCAAAGGTACGGAAAATCACCGGCTTATCGATGGCGCGTTCGATAACGCGAGTGTAGAGATCCGCCAGCTCTGCGTAAGTGGGCGGCGTATCACGATCCATAAAGGACATCTCAGTGCGAAACAGGCCGATACCTTCAGCCCCATTGCTAAATGCAGCATCAGCTTCTTCATAGCTGGCGATGTTGGCAGCAATTTCAAGACGATGCCCATCAGCAGTTGCCGCAGGCTGATGTACGTTTGCCAGCATCTGTTGCTGCATATTTTTTTGTACGGCTATTTCATTACGGTAGTAGCGCAGCACCTGCTCATCCGGAACAATAACCAGTATTGCCGGGTCACCATCAATAACGATATCCTGCAGAGGATCCAGATTCAGCGTTGTGAAGTCGATATCGGTCAGTGTCGGGATCCCCAGTGAGCGGGCAAGAATTGCGGTATGTGATGTTTTGCCTGTTGCGGAAAGAACCATCCCGGCAAGGTATTGTTTGTCAATACCAAGGAATTTACTTGGCGTCAGGCTGTCTGCAAAAATGATCGAAGGTGACTGTAATTCAAGACTGTTTACAGGTAATGCATCATCACCATAAAGTGTTGTCAGTAATTGACTCGTAATATCCAATACATCCAGCACTCTCTCTTTAATATATTTGCTGGATGAACTATTGAGTATTTCACAGAAGTCCATAGCAGCCAGAACGGTTGCTCGCCAGTTATTTTCACCATTCTCGATGAAGTGGTTTATGGCATCCTGGAATGTTGAGTCAGTAATAATGGATAAATGAGCCTGAATAATGTCATGCTCAACACCTACTCTGTTTTCCAGCGCACTCAGTTTAATCTGTTTTAGTGACTCCAGCCCCTCAGCCAGTAATTTTTTTTCAAGCGCAATACCATTAGTTTTCGTTGGTGCAAGTGCCATTATTTCATCGAAACTCAGGCTCTTTACAATTATCGGGCGTGCTATTGCCACGCCACCGCTGATCCGTGAGCCTTGTATAAAACTTACCTGAGTTTCTCGTAAAGAACGTGGCAGATAACCTGAGATATCAAGGGTTTCATCTTCTGACGTTACTTCATAGACAGGCAGATTTTTCAATAAGATAGAAAGCTTGTTGACTGCCTCGTTCACATCTGAACCACTAACTAAAATTTCGCAATCGTCATTAAGTAACGTATCCGTTGCGACGAGAGAGAGCGCGCTTTTGGCGCTGCCCTGCAATCCGGTGCGAATGTTTTTCCAACACACATCAGCCTGGAAAGTATTACAAAGACGCTCGATATGCCCGGCTGGTCTGGCATGGATACCATCCTTGAGCTCACATTTATAGATAATTAGTTCCGACATAACCACTCCCAAACTTTAAACGAGTGCTGATTCATTTGGCTCAGCAGGTGATCCGGCATTTTATGGTTATATATTTGACTGTTGGTACTGCTATTTAAATAGAAAAAAAGTTACGTTCTCTAGAAATTAATGGCCTCATGAATTTTTTGTGACCACTATCATATAATTTTATCGAAGTCGCAAGATACGGGTGGCGAGTGACATAATTACTATATAAACCACTTTCTTTATATTTATTACTTACCGGGTAATGGATACAAATTAGGTATGTCTACCGTATTCAGAAGGTAAGTAAGATGCATTTTCGTGGACTGTTATTTGACCTTGACGGCACGCTGGTTAATTCACTGGATTTTGTTGAAGCATCATGGAGTGCATGGGCGAATCGAAAAGGCTTTAGTGCCCAGGCGGTACGACATTTCCTGCATGGTAAACCAGCGCTGAGTACGCTTCGTCATTTTATGTCTGAGGCCAGCGATGAGATTATTGAAGCGGAATTTCTTGAGCTTGAGGATTATGAAGCGCGTCATGTAAAAGGAATAACCCCTGTCGCTGGAGCCGTAGAGTTTATAAAACGGCTCAACGAAATTAACGTTCCATGGGGCATTGTTACCTCCGGTTCGTTAAAAGTTGCCTCCGCACGCATAAAACATGCGGGCATTCCTTTCCCTGAAATACTGGTTACCAGTGAGGACATTCATCTGGGAAAACCCGACCCAGAACCGTTTTTACTGGGTGCGCAGAGATTAAATATCCCTGCTACGCACTGCATTGCCTTCGAAGATTCCAATGCTGGTCTGCTTTCAGCCAGCGCGGCAGGAAGTGTGGTAATAGAAGTTTTAACACCACGATCCACCGTTCACGATTTTGATATTTTCTCCACTATCCCCGATTACAAGAACCTCGCTGTTAGCCACAAGCGCGGAGCCGATTTTTTCCTCAAGATTTAACATGGAGTATGCTATGACCTTAAGACAGACCCTGGCGAATGCGATTCGCTTTCTGAGTATTGATGCCGTTCAGCGCGCGAAATCTGGACACCCAGGGGCACCTATGGGTATGGCCGATATTGCAGAAGTACTGTGGCGAGATTTTCTTAACCATAATCCTGGTAATCCCAACTGGGCCAACCGTGACCGTTTCGTATTATCGAACGGCCACGGCTCAATGCTGATCTACAGCCTCTTACATCTGACGGGTTACGATCTGCCGCTCTCCGAGCTGAAAAATTTTCGTCAGCTGCACTCAAAAACACCGGGCCACCCGGAGGTGGGTTACACCGCGGGCGTTGAGACTACTACTGGCCCACTGGGACAGGGCATTGCGAATGCCGTGGGTATGGCGATTGCCGAGAAAACGCTGGCAGCCCAGTTTAACCGCCCCGGGCATTCTATTGTTGATCATTTCACTTATGTCTTTATGGGTGATGGTTGCATGATGGAAGGCATCTCTCATGAGGTTTGTTCTCTGGCGGGTACATTGCAACTGGGTAAACTGGTGGCTTTCTACGACGATAACGGCATCTCCATTGACGGTCACGTGGAGGGATGGTTTACCGATGATACGGCTAAACGTTTTGAAGCCTATGGATGGCATGTTGTGCGCGGCGTGGATGGTCATGATGCCGGGTCAATTAAGCATGCAGTTGAAGCCGCACAAGCAGTAACAGATAAACCCTCCTTGCTAATGTGCAAAACGGTCATTGGATTTGGGTCGCCAAATAAAGCCGGTACGCATGATGTTCATGGTGCACCGCTTGGTGAGGCAGAAGTTAATGCAACACGCGAGGCGTTAGGCTGGCAGCACGCCCCCTTTGAGATCCCTTCAGAAATTTATGCACAGTGGGATGCCAAAGAAGTGGGTCAGGCTAAAGAGTCTGCATGGCAAGCTAAATTTGCAGCTTACGCGCAGGAATTCCCGGAAAATGCCGCTGAGTTTAGCCGTCGCTTAAGCGGAGAACTACCTTCTGATTTTAACAGCAAGGCCCAGGTATTTATTGAACGTCTGCAGGCCAAGCCAGCAAAAATCGCCAGCCGAAAAGCCTCTCAAAATGCCATCGAAGCCTTTGGTCCATTGCTGCCTGAGTTCCTTGGCGGTTCCGCTGATTTAGCCCCAAGCAACCTGACGTTATGGTCAGGCTCAAAGGCAATCAACGAAGATTCTGCGGGCAACTATATCCATTACGGAGTACGCGAATTCGGTATGACCGCAATCGCCAATGGTATCGCTTTGCACGGCGGTTTCCTTCCTTACACTTCAACCTTTCTGATGCTTGTAGAATATGCCCGAAACGCGGTGCGCATGGCGGCGTTGATGAAGCAGCGTCATGTGATGGTCTACACCCATGATTCGATTGGTCTGGGGGAAGATGGTCCAACTCATCAGCCTGTAGAGCAGATTGCATCATTACGCCTTACGCCAAATTTAAGTGTATGGCGTCCGTGTGATCAGGTTGAATCTGCGGTGGCGTGGAAACAAGGTGTTGAACGCCAGAATGGCCCAACGGCACTGATTTTATCCCGTCAGAATTTGTCTCAACCGGAGAGGACCTGGCAGCAGGTTCAGGATATTGCACGCGGAGCTTATATCTTAAAATCCTGCGAAGGTGAGCCACAAATTATTCTGATAGCCACGGGGTCGGAAGTTGAGCTTGCTGTGGCAGCCTGGAGTCAGCTGACGGCTGAAGGTGTAAAAGTCCGTGTAGTATCAATGCCCAGCACTGACGTTTTTGACAAACAGGATGCTGCTTACCGGGAAGCAGTGTTGCCCAGGACCGTGACTGCAAGGGTGGCTATAGAAGCCGGTATTACTGACTACTGGTACAAATACACCGGTCTGAATGGCGCTATTGTAGGGATGAAAAGCTACGGTGAATCAGCCCCTGCCGGGCAGTTGTACGAAACGTTCGGTATTACGGTGGATACCATTCTGCGCCAGGCCAAATTACTACTGGCCTAACAAAGGTGGCCCCTTGATGCAGGGGCCTCATTCATAGAGGGGAAAATAATGTATAACGTTGACCTTCATCTGCATACCGTAGCGAGTACCCATGCCTACAGTACTGTCCATGATTATATTTCCGCCGCCGTGCGAAAAAATATTCGCCTAATCGCTATAACCGATCATGGGCCAGAAATGGCTGATGCTCCGCACGCTTTCCACTTTAATAATATGCGAATCCTGCCAAGAGTGGTTGATGGGGTGGGTATTTTACGCGGCATCGAAGCTAACATTAAAGGTAATGGTGAAACGGACTGCAGCGATAAAATGCGTGGCGCACTGGACCTTATCATTGCTGGATTCCACAAACAGGTTTTTGCCCCCGCCGATATTGTCACCAATACCGACGCACTGATTGCTACCATTGCCAGCGGAAAGGTGCATATAATTAGTCACCCCGGAAATCCTGAATATCCCATTGATATTTCTGCCGTTGTTTCAGCTGCTCATGAATACAATGTTGCTCTGGAAGTGAACAATGCTTCATTTGTGCTTTCGAGGAAAGGCAGTGAAGGAAACTGTCGGAAAATAATTACCGCCGTACGCGACGGCGGTGGCGTGATCTCACTGGGTACGGATTCACATAGCGCGTTCTCATTAGGCGATTTCAGCGCCTGTCAGCATCTTCTCACTGAAAGTGAATTTCCTGAGGCACAAATTCTGAATGTATCACCACGCCGGGTGCTGGAGTTTCTTGAGCAACGAGGCGGCGAAAGAATTGAAGAAATCTTCACGCTATTCTCTAGAGATCAATAACATTTCCCCGAGGCAAATTAAGTGACTTACGGATTGCGCTGATCACTTCTGAAGGCTTCAACAGAAGTGAGTTTATGCACACGTTGAGGACACGGCAGCCGCTAAAGCGTGTTGGATTATTGATGGTAATATCGGAGGCAATAATTGTAAGTTCGGCGTCAAAGATGTCCTTCTCGTTAAGCTCATTTTTTAGCCCCAGTACACCCTGAGTCTCGATCTTGATGGAAAAGCGATATGTTTTCGCCAGTTTTTCAAGTTGCTCGGCAGCCATGTAAGTATGCGCCACGCCGGTTGCGCAGGCCGTGACTGCGACGATATGCAGATTACGGTCACTGGAAAAGGGTTGTACTTCATCTTTCGCTGTACGTGTCATGATAAGCTTGCTCCCTTGTTCTTACGCCGGTACTCAAGTGGCGTGCAGTCATTGATATCCCGGAATACTTTGCAAAAATAATTAGTATCAGTGAATCCACACTTCTCTGACACCTCGTTAATCTTCATGGTGGTATTGATGAGTAGCGTTTTAGAACGTGAAATTCGGGCAAGCTTGAGATACTCGTTAAATTTCATATCTGACTCACGAGAAAACAAGCGGGATAAATAGCCTGGAGATATATTAAACGCATCGGCAACACTCTCACGGCTGATATCCATATGATAGTGACTATCGATATGGCTTTTGATTTCGTCGAGCAGTGAATAGGGCATTTTGTCAGCATTCATGCCTTCAACTACCTGATGGAGCAGGTCGTTGAGTAGTGCGTAAATAATATGGGAAAAGGTCTCACTGGTTTTATCCTGTGCCCACGCCATTGATTCTGCAAGTTCAAGGAGGCGATCACGCACGGTACTGCTTGAGTTTTGCAAATTGAACTTCTCAACTTCCTTAAAATGCGTACCATCCCAGTTACTGATACTAAAACCAACGTCCTGCTTCCAGAAAACAATCGACATACAAATTACCGGGCTTTCCCATTGTGGCGAGTTCCATCCATTAGCAGGAATGTAGGTAATGGTTCCTACAGCACGCTCACATTTGACAACTCTATCTGTGCCCTTTGGAAGTAACATGCTAAGCACTCCCTTCACCGTTAGCTCAATACGCGGTACATGGAGGTGATAAGCCATTGCGGGTGGTTGCGCATTACCATTAGCGACCAGCACGCTCTCCCTGGTTGAACATTGGGTGCTAAACTCGCTTATAATTGACTGAATAAATGCCGACATGGTTTTATATCCTTATCGCTATTCATGGTTTTTAATTACATTTTTCAGTACATTAACTGATATAGCGGTTGTCAGCGCTCCGGCAATGACCGAAGCGATGTAGCCAAGATGCTGGCTAATCACTGGAAGCACAATAAGTCCACCCCAGGGAGCTGCATTTGTGACACCAAACCATAATGAAAGGATGGCGGATACTGAGCTACCGAGCATAATTGCAGGGATAACACGTATCGGATCCGCCGCCGCGAAAGGAATTGCCCCCTCAGTAATCCCCATAAGCCCCATAATAACGGCCGGTTTTCCAGCTTCACGTTCTACATCGTTAAAGATCCCTTTGAATAAAAACGTCGCTAGTGCCATGCCTAATGGCGGCGTACACACAGCAGCCGCCACCGCAGCCATCAATTGTGGGTTGGTTGAGATAAGCGCCACGGCAAAGAAGAAGGCGGTTTTATTCATTGGGCCGCCCATATCAACCGCAATCATGCAGCCAAGGATACTGCCGAGAATAATAAAGGAGGTGCCTTGCATACCTGCCAGCCACACACTTAACCACCTCATCATCTCAGCGATGGGATCGCCAATGATGTAATAGACGGCCATCCCGGTGACGAACGTCCCAACGAGAGGAATAATGAAAATCGGTAGTACCATGCGCATGAAATTCGGGATTTTCATACGCGCAATTATTTCCAACAACAGCCAAACGGTCAGCCCGGCAATAATTCCGGCTAACATACCGCCAAGAAAACCCGCTCCCATCTGGTACGCCATCAAACCGCCAATAGCTCCAGGAGCAATACCTGGTTTATCTACCATCGACCAGGCGATAAATCCGGCAAGTATAGGAATAAACAGCGTCAGACCAGCCATTCCAATCTGCGACATGGCTTTCAAAAAACCACTATCCGGAATAGCGGCCTGCCCATTGAACATTACCGCCAGCGCTAACAATACTCCGCCGGCCACCACAAATGGCACCATATAAGAGACACCAGTCATAAAATGCCGTTTGGTATTTTTTAAAAATTTTAACATACCGGCCTCGTTGTAATATGTTGATATTCACAAACTTAAGGCACTGAATATCAGGTTGTAGAGTTCATCGGGTGTGGTGGTTGCTTTGGCTTTACTGACGAATTCATCATTCATAAGTATGCGCGCTAGCGTGGAGAAATAACGCATATGGTCATTTTCTGCGCCAGATTCGCTGATAGAAAGCATAAATACGGTATCCACTTGTACACCTCCCCAGGTAACGGGATTAACAAGTCTGGCTACGCTGATCGTCGAGACGTGCACAGCAGAGGTTCGGGCATGTGGGATAGCAAAGCCCGAACCGACAACGGTAGGAAAAGGGTTTTCGCGTGCCCAGATATCCTGATAGAGCTTATCCCTGGCGTCAGTACGCCGATGTAGCCACAGGTTGTCGACCATCTTTTTTATGACTTCATTTTTATCAGTGACATCTAATTCCCATTGGATCATCTCTGGCACGATCAATGGTTTATTTTTGGACAACTCAAGAACTTCCGGCGTTCGTTGGCGAACCTTCTGCTGTATATCAATTTCATCACGGTAATAGCGCAGAAGTTTCTCATTACCACCGTTAATAAGGATCCCGTGTTCACCATCAAGAATAAAAATTTGTGAGGGCTGTAGATTTACGGCAGACAGATCTATATCTGCGAGAGTGGGTATGTCGAGTGCTCGGGCGAGAATTGCTGTATGGGATGTACTCCCCGTCGAGGATAGCACCAGACCAGCAATATTTTCTCGGTTGAGAGACAATAGTTGGCTTGGCGTCAGTGTACTTGCGAACACAATTGTAGGCTGGTCTAATTCAGTTTTGTTATGAAGGTATAAATATTCATCGTAAAGAGACTGTAATATTTGCAGAGTAATATCCAGAATATCCAGTGCGCGCTCCTGGATATAGTGGCTGGATGAACTTGAGAATAAATTGCTTACGTCAAGGGAAGTATTAACAACCGCGGACCATGCATTCATGCCTTGATGAATATAACTCTGTATAGCGTTGATGAATTCTCTATCTGTCATAAAAGCAAGGTGCGCTTCAATCAGGTCATGCTCAATACCCTGTGTAGCCTGCAATGCAGACTCTTTTTTCTGGCACAGTCCTGACATTCCCGCGTTAAGCCGCTGCAGCTCATCTTTTTGATTCGTAGTTTCTGAAGGAGCGTGACTCAGTAATTCGGTGAGGCTGATACCTTGCATATGTAAAGCAGGCGCAATGGCAATTCCAGCATTGATACGGGTACCCTGCAGATAGTCGGGCTGTAAGTGGGCTAAACAGCATGGAAGATCCCCTGACGCAGGTTCTTGTTCCATGGTGAAGTCCGGAAGCTGTTTAAGTAGGGTTGAAAGTGCAATAGAGGCTTTACGTTGATCCGGACCGTCCAACCTAATCCTGCAACAATCGCCTTGCAGAGTATCAGTTGCTATCAGCGAGAGCGCGCTTTTGGCACTGCCGACAAGCCCAGTTCGCATATTTTGCCACATGATTTCAGCATGATAACCATCGCATACACGAGCTATAAGCCCAGCAGGTCTGGCATGAATCCCCTCACTAAGCTCACATATGTATGAGATTTCATGCGCCATTTTAACTCCTGATGCGTTTGCATATCTTCGTACGAGCTAATGCGTGTGGGGGAAGATGTTCAGTTCGGATACATGTTATTTTTTACTGTTCATTCGCACCTTAAAATATAAAAATTGTCACCTTTACTATAAAATAGTTACTTTCTTACGAATTTGTGAAGTGTGTCGTATTTATGAATCCTGAATCGCCACGGCTTCGGTAGTCATACTTGAAATGGCAGATAAACGTTAATTTCCACTTTTTGCTCATTACGGCCACTGGCCGTTACCGTAGACGGCTTTGTGCCATAAGAGGGGACATCTCGGACATTACGACACGTTAGGTTAGATATCTAAAAGTGCATGGTTCGATTTACAGGGATGCTTACAAACCCACCGGCCAGTCCAGCCGCCAGGGTTGCCAGCGTCGAGACGGTCTGTTTCTGCGTTTCATCCAGCTCGCTGACCGTTTTACCGTACATCTGCGTGGCGATGATGCCGACGATTTCCGCCGTGGCAGCGCCAGCGGCACCGGCGAGGGCGTTCTGGTTCTGTGCGGCGGCAAGGGCGGCGTTGACCACCGCATGCGCAGCGACCTTACCCGCATCGTCCAGATTGCTGTAGTGGCCGATAACCTCCGCCACATACGGCGCGGCGCCGCCTGCCAGCGCGGTCTTATAGCCATCGGTGGCGGCCAGCTGCGCGTTATATCGTTCCCAGGCCTCCTTGCTGGCGCCTTTCTCCGGCTCGGTGATCCCTTTCTTCGCCAGCTCGGCCTTACCTGCGTTGATGGCGCTAATCTGTCCCTCGGTGCGCGTAATATCCGCCACCTGATTACCAATCTCGCCAATCAGCTGGGTCTGCTGGCCCGGGTCGCGGACAATCAACGTGCCGTCAGAGACCGCCGAGTGGGTGGTGGTGGTGTCGTGGCCTTCGTTGTTCCCGCCGGTCAGCAGGCCGTTGGCCATGCTCCGCAGATCTGCCCCACATGGAGTTTAACTAAAAATGGCCTCTTAATTCTGTAGTATGTTTATTATTTATTAGTGTGTTAGTTAATAGAACGTGTAATAAGAGAGAAGGGGAGGCCGGTATGTCGTCTATGGTGAAGGGCTTCAGATAGCCTGATAAAATTAATGAACTGAACGAAGCCGAATCTGACAGTCGGCTCCGTGCCAGGAGCGGAAGTTGCGTCAGAAGATATTTATATAGTTATAAGAGTTAATAAAAGGGTTTAAGGAAGGGAAGTTCGGATATCGAAGTTGTTTAAGTTAGGGTTATTTTTAATTTTTACTCTCCAAAATGTACTTGCCGTTTTTGGGTTTTTCCATCAGTTTTAATGGCCAAACATATTAAATGGTTCTTCCTGGATGAGGGTAACAAATCCCGACTAATGCTACTATCACTCTGATTCTCGTGGCTCGTAGCGTAGCGTCTCAATAATCAGGGACAGCGCTGGCAGAAGCTGGCGTTCGCTGGAATAGAAGATATGGAAACCAGGCTGTACAGGACACCACGTATCCAGGACCGTCTGTAGACGGCCACTCTCAAGCCAGGGGGTGGCAAGCATTTCAGGGATATAGGCCAGCCCATATCCGGCAAGTGCGGCATTAAGAGCCGCATAAACAGAATTAAAGATCAGCGGGCCTTCAACACGGCACGTCAGATTAATACCATTCTTCCTCAGTTCCCAGGCGTTAATCCCCTCTTTAAACGAAAAACGAGTGTTAATACATGAATGCTGGCTTAAATCATCAGGTGTCAGGGGAGTCGGGTTATGCCTGAGATATGCAGGAGAGGCGACAATCACGGTTTGCAGTTCGGGAGAAACAGGCACAGATGCCATATTTTTGCCTATCCGATCTCCCGGTCTGATACCGGCGTCAAAACGCTCGGCAATAATATCGGTCAGCGCAGGATCGTTAACGATCTCCAGTTTGACTTCCGGATATTTCAGCAACTCACCCGAAAGGCGGGGCCACACGAAAGCGTTAAAGGCAAAATCTGAAGCCGTTATTCTGACGGTCCCGGCGATCTTACTGCCCAGTTCACTCAATGAGGCCAGCTCATCCGCAATAGCCGCAAACCGGGGCGATACGCGTTCAAGTAACCGTTGGCCCGCCTCAGTGGGAGAAACACTGCGGGTGGTTCTGGTCAGCAGGCGTAATCCTAGTCGCTCTTCAAGTTGGCGGATCGCGTGGCTAAGCGCTGATTGTGAAACACCCAGTTCCGCCGCCGCACGGGTAAAACTGCGCGCGCGAGCGACGGTAATAAACGCCACAATGTCCCGGTAAATTTCATCAGCCATAGAATTTCACGTCTGTTTTTCCTGATAACGCAGGGCTTCGACCATCAACGTCATGGCCCGTGAATGCTGCCGTCGGTTGGGATAATAGAGATGGAGTCCAGGCCAGAGCGGGCACCACGCCTGAAGTACGGAAACCATCTGACCCGAATCAATATATGGTTGAACCATATCCAGCGGCAGGTAGGCAAGACCAAACCCCTCTTTCGCCACATCGAGGATGTCATAAGCGTTATTGCATATCACCGGGCCGATGACCCTGACATCGAAGGTACGCTTGCCATCCGTAAATTCCCAGTCATACAGACCACCATAGGTTGATGTCCGCAGCCGGATACACTGGTGCTGACTGAGTTCATCAGGCGTGTTGGGAACAGAATGCCGGGAAAAATAGTCGGCGGACCCCACAACGGTATTTTTTACATCGGGGCCAATACGTACGGAGATCATATCCTGCGCCAACTCCATGCCAAAACGTACCCCGGCATCATAGCCTCTGGCGGCGATATCCACGCTGGCGTATTCGCTGATAAGCTCAATAGTAATATCCGGATACTGCTTCAGGAAGGGGGAGATTTTAGGCCATAAAACGGAGCGGATGGCGTAATCAATTGCTGTGATGCGCAGCGTCCCCGTCGGCGTGTCCCGGAGATCGTTGAGAGCATTAAGCTCATTGTTGATTAGCTGAAACTCAGGAACGAGGCGATCCACAAGGTGTTGTCCGGCCATCGTCAATGTAGCGCTGCGGGTGCTACGCAACAAAAGGCGGACGCCCAGCCGTTCTTCAAGGCCGCGTATGCTGGCGCTCAGCGCAGGCTGTGTAACGCCGAGCCTGGCCGCCGCCCGGGTAAAACTTCCCGTTTGTGCGACTGTGATCAATGCGATTATGTCGCCAAAGCCTTCACGTGCCATCGTTCCCCCAGCTTGCCCCGCAGAACAGACTGCCATTCAGTCAGCAGATTAATGAATTTTATTTATGAATGCAAGAAAGCCACAGGTATGGTTTACGGTGTCCTGGTTTAGTAAATTACCAGTCAAGAAATAACGAGTGGCCATCTCTGAATGCATTAATACATCGATATCTTTCATTTTTAGAAGCTAATTACCAAATGGAAATAAATACCCCGGAGAGAGTTATGTCCTTATTAAAGGCCTCATTATTATGCTCATCATTATTGATAACGAATACTGCCATTTCAGCTCAAAACCAGCCTGTCACTGTCGCTGATGGTATTAATACCGTGGGTTCGCAGAAAGTCTGGTTTCAGAATGGAGCGATCAAAATGGCGGCGAATTTATATCTCCCGGAGAATTATGATCGCTCCAAAAAATATCCTGCCATTGTTGTCTCTCATCCCTGGGGGGGCGTGAAGGAGCAGGCTTCAGGCCTGTACGCCCAGCTGTTGGCAAAACGCGGCTTCATTACGCTGGCGTACGATGCGTCTCACTATGGTGAAAGTGGCGGAATGCCGCGCGATCTGGAAAATCCGGCAGACCGCGTACAGGATATCCGCAGCGCCGTTGGCTATCTCAGCAGCCTTCCGCAGGTTGATGCGGCGCACATTGGCGCTTTAGGTATCTGCGCCGGAGCGGGCTACACCCTTCATGAAGCCCAGAGCGATCTGCGTGTGAAAGCCGTGGCTGGCGTGGCGACTTATGATATAGGGGAGGCGACCCGTATCGGTATCGAAGGGCTGCCTGTCAACGAAGCCGATCGCCAGAAATTACTGCAAAGCGTGGATGAACAGTTGAATAAAGAAGCGGCTGGCGCGCCTGTTCTCGTCCAGCGGCTGTTGCCGTCCCGGGATACGCTGAATGACAGCACGCCGAATTTTGTGCGTGAAGCCACTGACTACTACCTGACGCCGCGTGGTGCCCATCCGAATGCCCGTAATCGCTATGTGGTAACCAGCCCGGGGCTGCATATGGCGTATTATCCCCTGGCGCATATGGATCAGATTACACCTCGTCCGGTACTGCTGATTACCGGAGAAAAAGCAGAAACCCGTAAGTTCAGCCAGCAGGCTTATGATAATGCTGAGCAGCCGAAGGAATTAGTGGTTATACCTGGCGCATCGCATTTTGACTTATACGATAAGCCCCAATTTGTTAATCCGGCAGTCGATAGACTTGCCGTGTTTTTTAATAAAAAACTGTAATTAATCCAGCGTAATTATAAACAATTCAATAAATATTCCCGTGACGCTTTTAACGCGCCGCGCAGGAACGTTAATTTCAAAGTTCAGTTATCAGCGGAGAAATAAAGATGAACTATTCCTTAGAAAATAAAGTTGCCTTAGTGACCGGTGCAGCATCAGGTATTGGTCTTGCCACCGCCCGCGCCTATGCCGAAGCTGGCGCATCTGTTGTACTGGCTGATCTGAATGCTGAAGCGGTACAGGCGGCAGCGAAGGATCTCACCGCTAAAGGGTATAAAGCGAAAGCCATCGTCTGTAATGCGGCAAACCTCGAGGAAGTGGAAGCGATGATTCATGAGACCGTTTCTGCCTTTGGACGGCTGGATATCGCCTTTAATAATGCCGGGATTCAGAATATCCTGGCGGAGATTGCTGATGCCACGGTGGAAGACTTTGACCGAGTGAACGGCGTAAATCTACGCGGTGTATGGGGATGCATGAAGTATGAACTTCAGCAGATGCGCAAACAGGGAAGTGGCGTGATTGTTAACTGCTCATCCGTCGGCGGTATTGTCGGTGGTGCGGAGCGCGCCAACTACCACGCTGCTAAGCATGGGGTTTTAGGTTTGACCAAGAGCGCCGCGCTGGAATATGCCGCTCGTAATATCCGTGTCAATGCGGTTTGCCCGGGGCTAATTTGGACGCCGATGTCGGAGCAAATGGTAGCCTCGGGCCAGAAGGAAGCGCTGGATGCGATGCTTAAGAGCGTGCCCATGCAGCGCCAGGGTAGAGCTGAGGAAATTGCTGATGTTGTGCTGTGGTTATCCAGCGATGCCTCTTCTTTTGTTACCGGACAGTCGATTTCTGTTGATGGCGGCTTAACCATGCGTTAATTCCAGACCACTCGTATGACTCAGAAACTTTTCGCTTCTGAGTCAAATACTCCTTCGACGCGAAATGCATGGTCCGCTCCGTGCCAATAGCGGACATTACGAACCCGGAATGTTAGCCTGCAATCTGAAACTCAGTGTAGGAGGTGTATTAATCGGATTGTACTTAAGGCTCGATACATATGATTGGCAGAATTTATCCATGCACTAAGGATGAGTCTTAACTCATACCCTTAGAGCGTTTAAAATCAACTTGAATGCAGGAAGAGCCTGCCTTCTACTTGGATAATAAAGATGGTAACCAGGAAATGTGGGTGACCAGTCCTCAAGTACAGGTATTAATTTTCCCTCTCTGATATATTTTTGCACCACATCCTCAGGAGCATACGCCAGCCCGTACCCTGCAAGCGCCGCCGATAACAGTTGAGGCGAAGTATTGAATATCATCTGGCCGGATACCTGAACTTTCAACTCCTGCCCGTCTTTCTCAAACTCCCAGGCGAACAGGCCTCCGTGTGTGGAAAGCCGCAAATTTGCGCAGTTGTGTGAAGTCAGATCTTGTGGCGTTTCTGGCTTAGGATGTCTGGAAAAGTAATCAGGAGAGCCAACAACGATCATGCGAAAATCAGGAGAGATACGCATGGCAATCATATCTTTGGCAATCTGATCCCCGACACGGACTCCCGCATCGAAACGACCGGTCACAATGTCGATCAATCCATAGTCTATGTTGATTTCAAGCGTGATATCCGGGTACTCCCTCAATAACGTTGAAAGCTTTGGCCAGAGTATAGTGGTTGCCGCATGGTCATGAGCGGTGATGCGTATCATGCCTCCTGGCTTCTCGCGCAGCTCTCCCAAAGAGGTAAGCTCGGTCTCAATCCCATCATAGTAGGGAGCAAGATTGGCAAGCAGTCGTTCTCCCGCCTCTGTTGGCACTGCCCCCCGGGTTGTCCGGGTCAGAAGACGTATCCCCAGCCTTTCCTCCAGACCTCGAATGCTATGACTGATTGCTGATTGTGAAACGCCCAGGTGCGCCGCGGCCCGCGTGAAGCTTTTTTCACGCGCTACCGTAATGAAAACAGCAAGATGATTGAAATCCGTATGATTCATTATTAGTTCCACTCATGTCGGTTATCTGATTATGCCACTTCAGTAATGACCAGTCATTCCTTAGAATAGATGAACACCACCTAATCAAGCCGTGCTTGTGAGGTGTTCAATCCATAAACAGGAGACTCATTATGCAAAAGCGACAATTAGGTAACAGTGGCCTTGAAGTATCGGCAATTGGTCTGGGATGTATGGGACTGACCTTTGGCTACGGGCCTGCTACAGACAAAGCTGAAGCCATCAAACTTATCCGTGCAGCTTATGAGCGCGGCGTAACGCTGTTCGACACTGCAGAAGCGTATGGTCAGATCAATGAAGAAATGGTCGGGGAAGCTGTGGCACCGTTCCGTGACCAGATCGTTATCGCTACAAAATTCGGTTTCAAAGAGGGTAATGCAGCGGCGGGACTCGACAGTCGTCCTGAGCGTATTCGTACTGTCGTTGAACAGTCCCTTAAGCGGCTGAAAACGGATTACATCGATCTCTTTTACCAGCATCGTGTGGATCCAAACGTGCCAATGGAAGATGTCGCCGGAGCTGTACGCGACCTGATTCAGGAAGGAAAGGTGAAATATTTTGGGATGTGTGAGGCGGGCGTAAAAGCTATTCGTGACGCACATGCTGTTCAGCCGCTGTCCGCACTGCAGAGTGAATACTCTATGTTCACCCGTGAACCTGAAGACGTCATTATCCCGACGCTGGAAGAGCTGGGTATCGGCTTCATTCCTTTCAGCCCGCTGGGTAAAGGCTTTCTTACAGGAAAGATTGATGGTGCAACCACCTTTGCTGAAGGAGATGTCCGAAATAATCTGCCGCGTTTTGCTGACGAAGCCCGTCAGGCCAACCATAACCTTGTCGCCCTGATCGGTAAAGTTGCTGAGCGTAAACAAGCAACCCCGGCACAGATTGCTTTAGCCTGGTTGCTGGCTCAAAAACCATGGATTGCTCCGATCCCCGGCACCACAAAACTTCACCGTCTCGAAGAAAATGTAGGCGGGGCTGCAGTTGAACTCACGGCCGCAGACCTACAGGAAATTGCAGATGTGCTGGCAAAAGTTCCCGTCCAGGGCGAGCGTTATAACGCTGCAATGATGAAGTCCATTAACCGCTAAGCCTTGCTTCATTAACCGGCGACGTCATGTCGCCGGTATCCTCCCCCGTATTCATTCTCAGAGGACATCATCATGACGACCCAATCTCTTAAAGGCCGTATCGCACTGGTCACCGGCGGAACAACCGGCCTGGGTTTCGGTGCAGCGAAGCGACTGATTGAACACGGCGCAACAGTCTATATCACTGGCCGCCGACAGAACGTGCTGGACGAGGCAGTAACCAAACTGGGCAACTCCGCCAGAGCTATATGTGCGGATGTCTCAAGTAAAGAAGACATGCTGCGTGCGGCTGCCACCATTAAAGCCGAACAGGGGCATCTGGATATTTTGTTCGCTAATGCGGGTGGTGGCCACGCCACGCCACTCGAAGAACTGACCGAAGATCAGATCGACAGCGAACTGAGCATAAATGTTAAAGGTGTTGTACTCACTATGCAGAGCATGCTGGACGTGCTTCGTGACGGTTCCTCCGTAGTGCTGAATGCGTCGATTACTGCAGATATGGGGTTACCTGGATTTGCTGTTTATGCCGCGACCAAAGCGGCAGTGCGTTCACTGGCTCGCAGCTGGACCACGGATCTAAAAGGGCGAGATATCCGGGTCAATACCATAAGTCCCGGTGTAGTCCCGACCGAGGGTTACAGCAACGAACAGAAAATGAGTGACAACGATATTGCCTCATATGCTGAGCGAGTTTCCGCAGAAATACCGGCCGGGCGCGTGGGCACCGCGGCAGATATCGCGGATGCGTTGATTTTTCTGGTATCAGACTCGAGTACTTACATCCGTGGCATTGACCTGATAGTCGATGGCGGTATGACCCGTGTTTATGCCGGTAAGAACTGAGGAAATGACGATGCAGAAAATAAAATCGGAAGAACGCCACATCATCTGTGAACTGCGATGTGAACCTGAAAATCGTGAGCGCGTTAAAGAGCTGGTCCTGAAATTTGTTGAGCCTGCACGCCTTGAAGCCGGTTGCCTTTATTACGATTTTTATCAAAAAATCGATGAACCCGACACGTTTTATATTATTGACGGCTGGGTAAACCAGGATGCAGTAACCAGCCATGCGGAAAACCCGCATGTTGCAGAAGTTATGTCATACCTGCAACCGCTGCTGACATTCGGACCTTCTGTCAGTCTCATTACCCGTGTCAGTGACTGATAAGGGTAACCCCTCGCTTTCTTATTCATGGCATCACGTATGCTTCCTCTAAGCCACAACGCTAAAAAGGGACTCAAATGAATGGTATAAATCCTTATATTACGTTGAATAATGGTGTGAAAATGCCCGCTCTGGGATTGGGTGTTTATCAGGCCAAACCTGAAGAAACTACCGAGGCGGTGAAGAAGGCACTGGAAACCGGATATCGGCTTATCGATACCGCTGCGGCCTATTTTAATGAACGTGAAGTCGGCGCCGGGATCCGTCGGTCGGACGTAGACCGCGACGATATCTTTATTGAAACTAAATTGTGGATTTCCGACTATGGCTACGATTCTGCTCTTCGCGCCTTTGATGTCAGTCTGAATAAATTAGGCATTGAGCAACTGGACCTCTGGCTGCTTCATCAGCCTCTGGCATCAGAATTTGAAAAGACCATTCAGGCCTATAAGGCGGCTGAAAAGCTGCTGGCCGAGGGGCGCGTGCGTGCCATTGGTGTATCCAACCTCACGCCCACTGAACTCGACAGATTGATTACAGAGACCAGTGTTGTTCCTGCGGTGAATCAGATCCAGGTTCATCCATATTATTCACAGGCGGAATGGCGTGCGGCTAACGACCACTATGGCATTATCACACAATGCTGGTCACCACTGGGTGGGTCTTATACCTACAACAATGCTGAGAAAAATCCTTTCGAAGATAAGGTAATCACTGACATTGCCAGAAAATATTCGAAGACGCCGGCACAGGTTATTCTTCGATGGCATCTGGATCACGGATATTCCGCCATTCCTAAATCTGTAAAACCCCACCGAATTGTCGAAAACTTCGACGTGTTTGATTTCAGGCTCACGGCTAATGAAATTAAAGCTATTGATGCGCTTGAAACAGGCGTTCGTGGCGGCCCGGATCCCGACTCACTGGATCTGGCAACCTATGGTTACCAGATCCCTGACTGATGATTTTCCAGTGTAATGACAAAGGTGCGTAAATGCGCCTTTGTCATGGTAGTGGGTGAGCGCTAAACCGCTGCGATGCAGGCGACCATCACACATTAACTTAGCTGATTAAAGGCCGGAAAACTGCTCCGCCTCAAAGGGATCATTCTATGAAAGTTACAGAGCTGACGAGTCGCCAGCAGGCGATCGCTCCAATTTCTGCATTCACTGCGTTGGGCGATAATCATAAACTGAGAGCCGCACTGGAAGCAGGCCTACATGCTGGCCTGACTATTAACGACATAAAAGAAATACTGGTACAGCTTTATGCTTACCTTGGTTTTCCACGTGCGCTTAACGCACTTGGAACCTTTATGACCCTTGTGAATGAACGAAAAGAACAGGGTATAAATGATATTGCAGGTTCCGAAGCCAGCCCGCTGCCTGCTGGCCGATCCCTCCTTGAACTGGGCACATCTGTGCAGACATACCTGATAGGTGTGCCAGCCAAAGGGCCTGTATTCGATTTTGCTCCTGCTATTGATACGTACCTGAAAGAACATCTGTTTGGTGACATTTTTGGACGGGACAACCTCAGTTATGAAGATCGTGAGATTGCCACCCTTGGCGCACTTGCAGGCCTGGAAGGCGTTGAGCCGCAGCTAATGTCCCATTTCAACATTTCTTTAAACATTGGTTTGACTGAAACGCAATTAAGGGGGGTGATCGTCGCCCTTGAAAATTCGGCCTGTCCGGTCGTCGCTCAACGTGCAACGTCAGCCCTTGAGAAGGTGCTGGCAGCCAGTAAGTAAAATCTATGCAGCTTCTCTCTGTAGCGCAAAAGCTGCGTAATGGCATGATTATTAAAAAACAGTGAGGCCGATTTGATGGCTTTCGCGACGTGATCTCGTAAGCCCTGACCTAAAGGAATATGGCAATAATCTGGAATGCGGGGTCCATGCCTTTAATGACTTAAAAATAAAGGCATGTCCTGACAAAGTCAGCAGGGCTTTCGATGCAATGTCCGCTTTTCGCTCATAGCTGCCCTTTAGTGTTGCAGTTCACCTCGCTACCTGCACCATCTGACTCACCACGGTGTCCAGGGGATGGGTGGTGGTGTTCGACTGCCTGCCGTTCTTGCGGAGGGCAGGGGATACATACCATCAATGCCACTACTGCTGGCAGAAAAACAGTGTGCCTTTATGAATAATCTTGTGTCTCCCCCGGCCAGACCGCTTGTCAGCGTACTTATCGAAGACACTGTTTGCTTTTGTATTTTGCTGAGTTTGCTGGAATCATCCGTGCCATCGATGGCTTTAGCGATGACGGACGTTCCGATAGCTGCTGTGGTGGCATCCGCAGTGGCGGCTATTGTACTTTTCCCTTGTAATTCTGCCACAATACCGGCATGAGAGAGTGAGCTATTACGAGACTGGTTTCATCCGATAAATGCCCGCTGGCCGCGGGGCTACGGATTTGATAAAAGTTTTCAGCAAACTTTGAATGTCAGGCGATAACTGAGTGGTATACCGAAAGAAATTCCCAGCCTTAATGGCTGGGATTCATAAAAAATTTAACGATAGTAAAAATACCAAAAAATAAACCCGGCAGGTATCCCCATCCAGGTAAGTTTGAAGCATACAAGAAAATCATCTACTGAGAATGGAAAATTATCATTCATATCCCAAGCTAACCAGGCACCTAATAAACGTCCAAACATTGTCAAAATGAACAATGCCAGGCTCATCGAACAGCATAAACATAAAAGGTTAAGTAATGATTTAGTACTATTTTTTATCACTTGTTTCCACCATCGTTCAATTTATCCTGAACCATACCAGATACAGCAGAATCACCAATATTACCTATTATTGATGGTAATGGATGTTGTGGTGTTGGTTTCGTTATTGTCCAGACGCCTGTTGGAACCCATTCGTACTGCTTTGATATTGGATTTAGTTTTTTATCAAACGGTACTTTGATTACGTTACCCGCAGCATAACCGGCGGAAGCACCGGCTTTACTCAATAATGCCGCCATAAACGGATTGTCACCGCTAAGTTTTTTTATTATTTCGATATAAGATCCAGCTCACTAAGCTACATAGCAGAGAGCAATACACAGCTATTTTTAACGCTCTAACATTATCAACATAAGAGAATAAAAAATCACCACCGATCCAATAAAATGCAAATACTCTGATGGAGAAAAATATTGCTAATATCATGATAAATATAGCGAAAAACCATATCAGCACCGTCATTAAAAAACGCTGAAGGAGGGATTGATACTTCATTTTTTCGTCTCTTGTTGGTTTTTTATCTGATCCTGAATTATAGCTCCTGATCCTTCGGAACCAATTGAAGAGCCTATATTTCCAGCAATTCCAGGCGTTGGGTTTAGTGGTAGAGGCTTGCTGATCCCCATGCCAACATCAGTCCATTCCCAGTTTTTCCAGTTAGGATTAATTACTTTCTCAAGTGGCCCTTGAATAACCTTTCCTACACCATAACCTATTGCCGATGTACCTCCACTCATCGCAGCACCAGATAATGGATCTTTCCCATCCAGCCAGTTTCCAAACGCGCCACCTGCAGCATTCCAGCCCACGGTACCCGCCAGCCATTACCCATACTGATAACATTCACCCAGCCAGCAATAGCAGCATTTGTCGGGTCTATTGTACCATCCGCCAGATAACTGATACCTGCATTTGCACCTGCACCCAGTCCCCACATTGCCTGACCACCACCCGGTAGCAGTGCTGCGCTACCCGTAGCCAGTGCCAGCCCTACGGCATCACGTTCGTTTATCGCCTTCTGAAAGCTCGCTGAGGATGGTGCAGTGCTACAGGTCGCCATATCTATTCCGTGCTGGCGTATCGTCCAGCGTCTGGCTGTTTTCGCCCGCCGCGAGGGTGAGGTCATTGCCTGCGCCGAGATTCAGCGCCGCGCCGGAAGAGAGGAGGGCGCCACGGGCGCTCAGCGTGACGTTGCCTTTGCCGGTCACTTCGCTGCCGGTGCTGCGGCTCTGGCTCTGGCTGAGGGCGTTGTCGGCATCCCACACCAGATTATCCTGCCAGGCGGTGGTGACGTCGTTGAGGCGGATGTCCCGCCCGGCCACCGCCTGCAGGCTGCTGCCGCCCTGGATGATGCCGCCG
>OLQY01000707.1_pt1 | contig 35675 bp, 42 predicted proteins | sample 1672851 | NCBI WGS metagenome assembly OLQY01 (sample SAMEA3136730, study PRJEB25190) | human gut metagenome | reverse complement strand
AAGGTGCCCGTACGGTTCGGGAAGGGGCGAGGTCTTTAGACTTCGCCTATTTCATATTCACTAATTCCACATAATCCTTTATCTGCTCATTTTCAATTGGAAAATAACCAAATTTAGAGTCCCCTCTAGATACATACAAACGATCACCTGTAAATATCGTTGGATAATGAAAAGATGCTTCACTTCCTCTTAAATCTTTCTCCGCTATGATATTTCCATCTCTATTCATTAGAATTATCCTTGGTGTATCATCATAATAAAGTGAATTATCAACTATATAATATCCATCATGGTATAAAATTGAACCAAATATAGTATTTCCTAATTCTTTTGTTTCGTTTGTTTTTCTATTAAATACATAGGTTTTCAAATCCTCTGTGTAGAATTGCAAATACTCATCAATAAAAACTGTATTTTTATCTTGAGATATCACTTTCTTTATTTGTAAATCCAAATCACATTCTATAGTCACTTCAAAGAATACTTCTCCATCTTTCTCATATTTACTAGTTAATATATATGCGGTATCACCCTGAAAATATAGCTGAATAATATTGTTAACTCCAGGTATCTGTATCTGTTCAAATTTTAAGGAATTCATATCTCCTATAAAAATATTATTACTTCTTACAAAATATATTTATTTCTATGAAATTCAAACAACACGAAAGAACCACTATTCATTTCTCCATTTGAAAAAGACGGTAATTTAAATATCTTTTCTCGATTTGTACCATCAAAATTACAACGCATGATATATTCAACAAGATCATCACTGGATTCCTCATATTCACTCATGAAATAATAAAGCTTATCTTTATATACAGTATAGAAATTTCCTTGTATAAAACCACTACATGCATCTGGATTATGTAAAGAACAAGAAGAAGAAGGGTTAGCTTCAAGTATTTCCATCTTGTCATTATCCAAATATGAAATAATAACTCCTTCACCTGTCTTTCCTCTTTCTAATGCTTTAGGAAATAATAGAATATAATCTTTCGTCATTTCCATTTGCTTTATTGATGCAAAATTGCTATGTACAATAGAATAATCAGCGTCTAAATTATATTTACTATCATCTACTGTATTTTTCTTATCTACAGAAGTACAGGCACAAAGTATTACGGTCATTAACATGCATACCAACTTTAACATTATCTTCATAGAATCACCCCTCATCTTTTCTATGAATAGTATATAAAAAATATTTAAATACTTTTTATTGAATAATCGAAAGAAATTCTAAAGATTAGATTCTAAAAAAAACAGAGATTATTCCCTGCATCTTTCATTTAGTTTTCTTTTCATTATCTTTAACTACAAATAAAGACTACATATCTCTATACCCCCGCAATCAAAGCATATTTAAGTTTATTTCGATCGTTTTTAAAAATAAAATGATTCATGATTTCAAACAAATATTAATAATAAACTATTATATACACTCACTTTCCTTGATATCATAATAACTATTTACAATATGATAATAACCCCAAGTAATAGTATTATTATAATACCAGTAATGATTAGATTCTTTTTTATCTTTTCCCTATCACCTTTAAAATAAAATTTATTCGCTAGTTCAAAGAGAATAGCACCACTAATAATAGGAATAACCCACTCAATAAAAATATCCATAAAACTCCCTCCTTCTTATTTCTAATGCTTTTTATTTGTATTATATAACTAATACAACAGTACAATTCACCATCATTTTCGTCAATATAAGAAAAGTTTACTTTGATTATTACTTAACTATTTAATAGAAAAAAAGCAAAGTAATAAATTAATAAGACCAATCTTTGATTACTTCTCAGATTAGTCTTATGTAATTTATATATATATATTTATTTCAGTTTATCTACATCATCAAAATATATTGATATTTCGCCACAGTTTGGACAGACAGCAACTTTTACTTTTCCTAATTCATTACCTAAAATAGAAGTTCCTTTTACTAATAAGATCCTCCCCATTGCTGTAAGATTTGATATTTGCAGAGAATAGTTTTCTAACATTCCTGTATTACAGCGTATACATTTTCTCATATACATTGACCTCCTTTTCCTCACTTATACTAATTGTCTTGTATCATCTATTCAATTCCATTATATTGTCTGCTATTTTTTGTCAATATGAAAAAAAGAACAGACTAAGCTGTTCTTAAATAGGTGTATTGTAAAATATATTAATTATAAATCATCTACTAATGCAGTACTTTTCGCATAAGCTGTAGATTTAGCCTCAAAGAAGTCTGTTTTGATTAAATTTGCATTGGAATACATAGATACCCATTCCATAGATTTAGGTTCTTTTTCATAGCCTTCATAAAGTGTTCCAAAGCCTAAAGAGTTACTACGCAGATTTCCCAGGTAATAAATATATTCAGATACCATTTCCATTGTTAGACCCTCAATATCATCTCCAATGACATACTCAGCCCAGCGAATTTCTTCTTCTACACCATGTTTTAACATATCTCTATATTCTTGAATATGTTCTTCTGTAAATAATTGAGGTTCTTCTTTCTGTAGTTCTAAAATCATTGAGCGGAATAACCATAAGTGTGTGTTTTCGTCACGATTAATATAACGAATTTCCTGTACAGATCCCGGCATTTTTCCCATTCTTCCTAAGTTATAGAAGAACATGAAACCAGAATAGAAATAAATACCTTCTAAAATATAATTAGCCATCATCGTTTTCATTAAATGATAACCATCACGATGGATTTGGAAATCGTTGTATAGATCTCCGATAAATTTATTTCTCGCAAGCAATCGTTCATCATCTTTCCATTGGTATAAGATATCATTACGTTCCTGTGGTGAACAGATGGAATCTAACATATAGCTATAGCTTTGTGAATGTACTGCTTCCTGAAATGCCTGTATAGTTAAGCATAGATTGACCTCATTTGCAGTAATATATTCTCCAACATTTGGTAAATTGGCAGTCTGTATAGAATCTAGAAAGATTAGAAAAGATAAAGTTTTATCATAGGCTGTTTTTTCCGCAACACTTAATTTTCGATAATCTTTTACATCCTGGTTTAGATTGATTTCTTCCGGAATCCAAAAGTTATTCATTGCTTGACGGTACCAATCAGATACCCATGTGTATTTCATATTGTTGAAGTCATTTAAATTCGTCGTATTACCATTGATCATACGACGTTTTCCAACCTCACAATCCCCTAACTCATTAAATAATGGTTTGCGTTTTAAATCACTCATAGCTTCTCCTTTCTTAAGATGCGCAAGATTCGCATTCTTCTACCTCTAATGACTTACTGCGAACATAGTATAATGTTTTTACTCCATACTCCCAGGCATGAATAAATAAGTTTAATACCTGTCGTAGTGTAAATTCATTGGTTATATATAGATTTACAGATTGTGCTTGATCGATATGACGCTGACGAATACCAGCAGAACGAACGATCCATTCCTGATCAATAGTATGTGCATTTTTATATAGCCAGAAAGTCTTTGGATTCAAATCAGGCGCAACTCTTGCGATCATACTTCCTTTTTTCTCTTCTAAGAAATATTTATTCATAATTGGATCAACGCCTGCAGTCGTTCCTGCAATAATGGAAGTTGAGCTTGTTGGGGCAATTGCCATCAGCCAGGCATTACGTAAACCATCCTGCTGAATCTGTTCAGCTAATTCCTTCCATTTCTTAGATGTATAGTTTCGTTTTGTAAAGTATGCTCCAGTTTGCCAATCACTTCCCTCAAATTGAGAATAACTACCTTTTTCAATAGATAATTCATGACTTGCCTGAATAGCAAAATAGTTTATCTTTTCAAACAAGGTATCCACAAACTCTAAGTGTTCTTCAGATTCAAAACGAATTCCCTGTTTTGTAAGCATATGATGATATCCGCTGACTCCTAGTCCTATTGGACGATATTTACGATTCGTTATTTGCGCATAAGGTATTGGATAATAGTTCAAATCAATAACATTGTCTAATGCACGTACAACAACATGAATAATATGAGATAACTCTTCTTCATTATTCACATCAATGTTGCCTAAGGATAGACTTGCCAAGTTACATACTACAAAATCCCCTGGCTTGCTGTTATTTACCACAACGGTTTCTCCATCAACCTCAATGATACGACTTTCTTCTAATTCAATAGCTTTCATGTTCTGTGCTATTTCAGTACAAAGATTACTACAATAAATCATACCTTTATGACTATTCGGATTCATGCGATTTACATGATCACGATTAAATGTAAATGGAGTTCCTGTTTCTACAGCTGACTTTAAGATTAAGCGAACAACATCTTTTAATACCATAGCACGTTTAGGAACTCTTGCATCCTGTACACAGTCAAAATAACGCTGTTCCCATTCTTCTCCATAATAGTCTTCTAAGTGATAACCTTTGATTTTATGAATTTCATGTGGACACATAAGATACCATGTCGCATTTAAATCTTCCTTAGCCATTTTCCAGAATAAATCTGGATAACAAACCGCAGGGAAAACATCATGAGCTTTCATACGGTCATCCCCATTATTGGTACGTAAGTTTAAAAATTCTGGTAAATCCTTATGCCAAGCATCTAGATAAACAGCTACAGCTCCTTGACGAACACCTAACTGATCCACTGCCGTTGCGGTATCATTTACTAACTTGATCCAGCGAATGACTCCTCCAGCCGCTCCTTCAAAACCGCGAATATCACTTCCATTGGCACGTACTTTACCAAAATACATACCCATACCACCACCATATTTTGATACTTGGGCAAAATTATCAATACTCTTATAAATATTGTTTAATGTATCTTCTACAGTATCAATAAAACAGCTTGATAACTGGTGATATAGTTTTCTAGCATTGGACATAGTTGGTGTAGCCATCGTTACCTGCAATTTACTTAACATATCATAGATCTGTTTTGCCCAGTACACACGATCTTTTTCCAACATTGCTAAATGCATCGCAATCCCCATAAACATTTCCTGTGGAGTTTCCAATACTACATGGGAATGAGAACAGATCAAGTAACGTTTTTTCACAAGCTCAAGCCCACTAAAGGTAAATAAGGCATCTCTTTCATCTTGAATATATGCTTGTAAGCTATCTATTTCTTCATCACTATAGTGCTTACGAATATAATCCCCATAATAGCCTTCTTCCTCTAAATACTTTATTTTCTCATGGAAGGAAGAGATTCCTAATTTCTGCATCTGTGCATCGATCTGATTATGCAGTTCATACGCAAAGAATAAAGAGGCAATGTATTCCCACTTAGGTGCTTCTTTACTAATTAGTTCTACACAAGCCTTTATCAACATCTGTAAACGCTCATCTTTACTCATATCTTTTTTTAAGAAAGATTGAAACTTCATATATAAATGGCGAAGATCATAAACATCTTCTCTATACTTTTCTTGAATATCCAGCATGATCGTTTTTAATTCATCATTCTGTGTTAGTACTAATAAATCTAAGACAGTTTGACGCTGTTCTGCCTGTTTTTGTCGATAAAGAATATATCGCTTTGCCTCCTGATAGAAATGATGCTGCATAAGCTGTTCTTCTACCATATCCTGTATCTTTTCTACACGTAATAAAGATTCATCTCTACAAGCTGTTTCTGTAATATCTTCTACAATTTCCTTTAAGATATCCTCTTGAATTACTGTATTTGTGCTTTGAAATGCTTTTTGAATCGCAACCGCAATTTTTTCTTTATTAAATTCCTGAAACGTTCCATCTCTTTTCTGAATTTTCATTTACTATACCACCTTTTATATTAGTATAGATGGAAAACTTACCTTTAGGCAACTTATATGCCTGAAAAAAAGAATGCTTTTATCACATTCTTTTTAAATATCTATTTTGCTTTCATTAATTGCTGAATCTTCATCTCATATGGAGTACCCTTTAGATCATGAGATGCAGCTTTTAAATGTTCTCTCTTTTTCTGCCCATTGTTTAAATAACCATATTGCAGAGCAAGCATGTAATGGAACATTCCCTTTTGTGCATCCTGTAATCCTTCTTCTTTTAACTGTGCTTCCATATCATCAATATAAGAAGTTTTTTCTTCTAGAAGAATATCATAGATTACTTTACATTCCTGAACAATATTTTCTTCCGCGATATTTTTAAGACGTGTTAATAAAGTTTTACATTTCTTCTTATTACCTTCATCTAAATAGTAATAAAATGCTTTGATTACTACATCTAGTTCCTGTTTCTTATTCATACGCATATGCAGCATTACATCAAAACATTCTTCAATTTTCTTTCCATCAGCTTTCATAAGATAGCCATTTAAACGCATATACTCACGATTAAATGCAGGATATAAATATTTACAGCTAAAAGAATCTAATAACTTAAAATATTCATCAAATTTACCTTGCTGAAGATAGGCAAATAACTTTTTAAATATTCTTTGTTTCCAGAATTGTGTAACCACAATTAAGACAATTGTCACAACAATTGCGATAATAATAATTTTATAATCCATTTATACCATCCACCTTTTTTGACTATGTCTATTGTACTATATATTTTATTATTTTTCACTACCTTCTTTTGTGAACTACGTAAATTTTTATCTTCCTCTTACATAAATCCAATATAAAAAGAGTGTGTATCACACCCTTTATAAACTATTTAAAGTTACGTAGACGCAATGCATTGCTGACAACACTCACTGAACTAAATGCCATAGCTGCTCCGGCAAATACCGGTGATAACAATGGTCCTCCAAATACATGTAAGATACCTGCCGCAATAGGAATTCCTAAGGAATTATAGAAGAATGCCCAGAATAGATTTTGTTTAATGTTTCGAATAACTGCTTTGGATAAACGAATTGCTGTTTCCACATCTTCAATATTATCTTTTACTAAGACAATATCAGCACTTTCTACTGCAACATCACTTCCACTTCCAATCGCAATACCAACTTCACTTTGTGTTAGCGCAACAGCATCGTTGATTCCATCTCCAACCATTGCGACTTTTTTTCCTTCTGCCTGAAGTTTCTTCACTTCTTCACCTTTTTGATCAGGTAATACCTGTGCAATAACATGGGTAATTCCAGCAGATTGGGCAATCGCATCAGCAGTAATTTTATTATCTCCTGTAAGCATGACTACATCAATATCCATGCTTTGAAGCTTTTTAATAACATCTTTAGTCTGTGGTTTTAATTCATCGGCAATCGCAATAATACCTAATACATGGTTCTTAGTACCAACCCATACAACGGTTTTCCCTTGATTCTGCCATACAAGTTCCTGTTCTTCATAAGAAGTACAGTCTACTCCGATTTCATCCATAAATCGATGACTTCCTGCATACCATGTTTCATCGTTAAATATACCACTTAAACCTCGTCCATTATGTGTTTCAATCTGATTCATCTGATCAAACACTATATTTTCCTGTTTAGCTTTTTCTAATATTGCAGTCGCTAGCGGATGTTTACTTCCCTGTTCAAGTGAAGAAGCAATTCGTAATAAGTCTTCTTCATTCCCTGAAGCCATATCCGTTACGACTGGTTTTCCAATTGTTAAAGTTCCTGTTTTATCAAAGACAATCGTATCAATACTGCTAGCTGTTTCTAATGCTTCACCGCTTTTCATAAAAATACCAAACTGAGCTGCTTTTCCTGTACCAACCATAATAGCTGTAGGAGTAGCTAAACCTAAAGCACATGGACATGCGATGACTAATACACTAACAAATATCGTTAACGCAAAGGCAAAATCTTTTGTATACATATACCACAATACTGATGCAATAAAAGCAATAGCCATAACAGTAGGGACAAAGTATAGTGATATCTTATCCGCAATACGTGCAATCGGTGCTTTCTTTCCTTGCGCTTCTTCTACCATTTTAATGATTTTCGCAAGTGTTGTATCTTCATCAGCGGCATTACATTCCATTACAATTCTAGCATCAAGATTAATTGTTCCCTGATGAATTTCATCACCCTTTTCCTTAACTACCGGCATACTTTCTCCAGTAAGCATACTTTCATCAAAGTTTGCACGACCTTCTCTAATGATTCCATCCACCGGTACATGTTCACCAGGTTTCACAACTAATACATCATGTAAGCTGATTTCTTCTGCCTGAATTTCAATCTCTTTTCCATCACGCAGTAATGTTGCCGTTGTTGGACGTAGCTTTAATAACGCTGAAATTGCTCCAGTTGATTTCTTTTTTGATATACTTTCTAAATGTTTACCAAACTGAACAAGTGCCACAACAACACCAGCAGATTCAAAATATAAAGAATGAACTGCATGTACATTTCCCTGTGCAATTGAAATCATAGAATATAAAGAATATAAATATGCACTTCCTGTACCTACAGCCACAAGTGTATCCATATTAGGAGCTTTATGCCATAGAGCTTTCATACCACGTATAAAGAAATGTCTACCTAAAATTAATATAAGTGTAGCCAGTATAAACTGAATAAACGCAAAATTAAATGGATTAATGTCATAATGAATGATCGCTGGTAATGGAAGTTTAATATTTCCCAGCATATGTGACATACCGATATATAGTAAGATAAATGCCAGTACTAATGTAGTATAGATTTTTATATTTTCATAATCCTTCTTTTCTTCCGTTTCTTCATGTTTTTCATGTAGTTTTGCCTGATATCCGCAATTCTTTATAATCTGTAAGATTTCAGATAATTTGATTTTATGTGGATTTACTTCAACAGTCGCAGTGTTAGTAAGTAATGCAACAGTGACTGACTCAATTCCATCTTTTTTCTTTAATGCATTCTCTATGGAAGCACTGCAGGAAGAACATGTCATTCCTTCAATATCGATCACATAAGTTTTCTTTTCCTCTGCCAATAACTGAAAACCACCTTTTTCTACTGCTTTTGCCCATGCATCAAAATGATTTTCTGTATACGTAATAGAAACATTATTCATTACTAAATTAACATTGGCTTCCTCAATTTCATCAAAACGATTTAAAATTCTTTCCACTGCACTGCTGCAGGAAGCACAATGCATTCCTTCAACACGATATATCTGTGTATGACTTTCTAGTTTATCTTTCATGATAAAACCGCCTTTTTTAATTGCCTGTTTTGCGGTTTCTTCTTCATAACCATCATTATACTCTACGACAGCTTCTTCTAAAACTAAATTTACATTCGCATCTTCTACATGAGGCTGTTTCTTTAGTATTCTTTCAACTGAAGCAGCACATGCAGAACAATGCATCCCTTCTATTTTATATGCTTTTTTCATATGTTCTCTCCTCGTCTACCTATTTCAATAAAGCAGAGATAATCTGTTCGATTTCATCTACTTTTTCTTCCGCATCTTGATTATCAATAGCAGTTAATACACAACTATGAAGATGCCCACTTAATATATGTTTATTCGCTTTTTTTAATAACGCTGTTGACGCAGAAATCTGATTAGAAATGTCTATACAATAACGACCTTCCTCAATCATACGGATAATACCATCTATCTGCCCTCTGGCAGTTTTTAAATTTTGTAATGCTTTTTTTCTTTCATCACTCATAAACTACCTCCCCTAGGGGGTGTCCCTAGCATTGTTATTATATACAACTTATACAAATACGTCAACACATTTGTTTACCATCTTTAACATATACGAAAAAAAGAGCGATTCAATCGCCCTTTAATACGAGAATTTATCATAATATTCCATATCTTCTAATACTGTAATATCTTCAATAGGATTTTCATCTAAACGAAGTTCATACAAGTTTTTAAGTTTTGCTAAAGGAGTAACATCACTTACATAGTTAGCTTTCAATGTCAATGAGCTTAGATAGATACAATCTTCTAATGGACTAAGATCCATTACCCCATTATGATCTAAACGTAAAGAAGTTAAATTAATTAATTTCTTTAATGGAGTTAAATCTGTGATAACATTATTGTATAAATCAATAGAGCTTAAATTAGTTAAGTCCTTTAATGGAGTAATATCTGAAATATTATTATAGGATAAACCTAAACACTCTAAATTCACCATGTCTTCTAATGATGAAATACTTTGTATATTATTGTTTCCTACATCTAATGTTGTCATTTCATCACAACCTTTTAATACATCAATATTTTTAATATGATTATTAAAGACATTTAATTCTACCAATTCCTTCGCATCCTTTAAGAAATCAATGTTATGTAAGAAACAGGAACTTGCCTTGAAATAACGAAGCTTTTTCATATCTTTTAGAACTTCTGTATGCTCTACTTTATTTTCACTGATATCCAGTTTTTCCATCTTATTTAAGCCTTTTAAACAACGAAGATCAGTTAGCCCCGTTTGAATAGCACGAATATCTTTTAGATTTTTTAATTTCTTCAAGAAAGAAAAATCTTTGATTTTATTAAATGATATATCTAATATCTCTAAGTTATCAAACTCTTCCAAAATACTTAAATCCGTTAAATATTGATTATTTGATAAATTCAGACTTTTTAGTGTATGTTTCATATATTGTAACGGAGATAAGTCAGAAAATAAGTTTGTAGATAAATCAAGCACTTCTATATTTTTCAAATAATTCAGATCCGCAATATCATATAACCACATTTTATTCATATGGAGTTCTTTTAACTCATTCAATGTACCTAAGATACTTAATGGAAATGGTCCATTTTCAATTCCTACATATAATTTTTTTAGTTTTTTTACATTTTCCAGATAAACTAAATTATCGACTTTACTACGTTCCAGGTTTAACTCTTCAAGATTAATCATACCAGCCAGAGCACTGATATCCATGGTATATAAGTTATTACGTGAAATATCTAAACGTAAGAGTTGTCGAAATTCTCTTAATGCCTGAATGTCACGCAACATGTTTTTAGAAAGATTCAATACTTCTATTTCTCTTAAATCTTTAATTGGGGTAAGATCCTCAATTGCATTTCCGCATAAATCCAAATATGTTAAGTTAACTGCATATTGTAAACCTTCTAGAGAAATGATTCCATTGCTTCTTGCAGATAAAGTTGTTAAATCCTCTAGTTTTTTTTCAGTTATTTCTTCCTCAGATATCTGCAAAGTTCTCGCAATAGCACTACGCAGCATTTCATCTTGAATCAACATAAACATTCCTCCGTTCTTTTTATTACGATTCAATTATACCCTAAAATCATAAAATTTGAAACTGCTTACAAGAAAAAAGACAAATCCAAAAATAAAGATTGACTTTCCTTTTTGAAAGTGATATTGTTTAGAGGTAATAAAAAGCAATAAATATGATTTCACAAGTCTGGAATTATACTTATATGTTCAATGTAGTTAATCCAGTTTTGTGATTTTTTTATACATTGAGAGCTTCTTATTTCACATTATAGGAGGTACAGAGAATGAGTACAGGTAAAGTAAAATGGTTTAATGCAGAAAAGGGATATGGATTTATCACATCAGAAGAAGGAAAGGACATTTTTGTTCATTATTCTAGTATTCAGTGTGACGGTTTCCGTACACTAGAAGAGGGACAGACTGTTAACTACGAAGTAATCGAAAGTGATCGTGGACAGCAGGCCGCAAACGTTACAGTTGCATAGTAAAGCATAATTTTTAAGAACCGGTTTCACTGGTTCTTTTTTTTGCTTTTCTTTTTAGCTTTGATTGCATATAATGAATATTGAAGAAAGGATGTGACTTTATGGATCGATTAGAATTAGTTCGTGAACAAATAGACCGTATCATTCAAAAAATGAATAAAGAAGAAGAACGAAAATTTGCTTATATCCATGTCTATGGTGTTGCACAGGCAGCCGCTTTATTAGCAGTCACTCGTAAGCAAGATGTAGAACTATGCTGTATAGCCGCCATGTTGCATGATGTAGCACTTTACGCATTGAACTGTCCTCATAAAGATCATGCCAAAAAGAGTGCAGAATATGCAAAAAATCTTCTTGAAAAAATGAATGTATTTAATGAAGAAGAAATACAAATAATAGTCTATATGATTTCTTTACATTCCAATAAAATGGTACGTCATGATGGAGTAATGGCTGAACTTTTAAAAGATGCCGATGTCTTACAGCATTATCTCTATAATCCTAGAATCGAACTTTCAGATAAAGATAAAGTTCGCCTATTCTACTTATTAGAAACCCTCAAATCAGAAAATCCACAGTAGTTTTGCACTTTTCCACATTACTTTTCCACATTGCTGTGGGAAACTAAAAGAGCTATGACAAATTAGAAAATAGAAATCCTGTAAGTCATAGCTTTTTTCTTATATTATTACGATAGGCAAACATAACTTCTTATCAGAAGCTAAATTTTATCTTTTTTTGATTATTAACTTTTTCTGTAAGGTGATTTCATCTAGATTGTGAGAAGATATCCCTAGACATTCTCCGAGAAAAGATCATGCTTCTTTCACTCCATCTATCTGCATCTATACTCTAACAATATTTTACAACTATATTGGTTATATGTCGTTTTTCACATTTACACATCTATTGTCGACTTTACCACCTATATTTATGCCATTCAAAAAAAAAAAAAAACGAAACAGCGATATAAACTGTTTCGTTTTCATTTACTTTTTACTTCCCTTTTTATTCGAGGTCTTTGGTTTCGTAATTCTAAATATGACACCTTCAGCCATATTTTCACCAACTACATCATATCCATTAGCACTAACTACTTTAGCAACAATAGATAATCCTAATCCAAATTTACCGCCTTTTCCCATTTCATAAGGCTTAAACAATACCTTTAGACGATCTTCTTCCATACATGGACCATCATTTGCTATTGTTAAGCCATCTTCTTCATTCAAATGAATATCAATCGTTGTTTTCGCATAGCGCAAAGCATTCTCAATAATATTTTCCACTGCAACACGCCATGGTTCTGCCAAACCGTCGAAATATACTTCTTCTAAATCAGTAAGAATTTGAATATCAGTTCGTATAGCCTTCGTATTTTGAACTACAGTTTCCACAATTTCCTGCATATTAGAGCTAATACCTTCACAATCCTGTGAAATCAGATATTCTACACGATTCATAAATAATAATGAATGTACTTTCTGTTCCAGTCGATCTGCATTTTCAATGATTACATCAACACTTTTTTCTAATGTATCATAAGGATAAATACCATCTTTAATACTCTCACCATAACTTTTTATTGTCGCAATCGGTGTTTTTAAATCATGGGAAATATTATGAATCATTTCTTCCTTTGTTTTCTCTTGTTTACGTAATTCTTCACGCATACTAATCAAAGCATCTGCTAATTCACCAATTTCATCGCTTCGATTCACGTGTAATTCTGCATCTTTCCCTAGTTTTATACGTTCTATATAATTACGAATCTGATTTAAAGGATGTAATAAAGACATTACCCACATCATTAACACAATGAAGAAGAAACCTACTACGATTACCGTAATATAAACAACACTATTAATAATAGAGCTTTCTAATTTTCCCATATTATCACTATACATTTTACTGACAATCAATTGATTATCCGCGATTTTATAAATGCTGTAATATGAATCTCTTTCACCACTCACATTACGAACAATACCGTGATAAATTTTATCTTTAACCTGATAACTTTCATTTACACGAACGATATCCTTTGCAATACCTTTCCACTCGGCACTTTCAAGATTCATTTCAGAAGTATTGTCACCTGCTAAAGTAACCTCTGTCGTATTATCTTCTGTTTCTTTTATATATACATGAAATGAATCGACTCCTGCTACCGAATTAATAAATTCTCTAGAACCGTCAAAGTCTTCAATCTCATCTGCCCAGCTAATCAGGATTGCATCTAAGGAGCCATACATTTGCTGCTGTATTACCTGTGCAACATTGCCATTGATGTAAACGAAAAAGAATACTGCGAAAAAAGTCACAAAGAAAAATATTAACGCAAATAACTGCTGGGTCAAAGAAAGACTTTTGACAAACTCATTAAATCGTTTCATTATCCTAAACGGTACCCATAACCGTAAATTGTATGAATATTCAAATTAGGAAGTTTTTTACGTAATCTTCTTAAAGTATCATCAACTACACGATCACTACCAAAATAGTTTTCTTCCCATACGCTAGTTAAGATCTTATCTCGATTAAATGCCATTCCTTTATTTTTAATAAATAGCATCAATAAATCAAACTCTTTCGTTGTTAAGTCAATTTCCTGCCCATGATCAAATACTTTTCTTTGTTCTTCATCTAATTCATATCCATCAACCATAATACGATTATTATCATCTTTATAAACACGTTTGATGACATTATTAACACGTAATACTAATTCTTTTGGAGAGAATGGTTTCGTGATATAATCATCACTTCCCTTTTCAAGTCCTATGATACGATCAAATTCTTTATCACGTGCGGACATGAAAATTACTGGTATATCTTTTCCCTGTAAGCGAATTTCTTCGATAAGGTCAAAACCGCTCTTATCATCTAACATTATATCTAAAATCCATAGATGAACATCATCATCCATAACATGAGCACTTGCTTCTTCATATGTATAATATGAACGAACTTCATACCCTTCCTTTTTTAAATATTGATTTACAAGGTCATTAATTGCCTTTTCATCTTCTACTACGCAAATTACCTTCTTCATTTTACCTCACCTCTTACTCCTATTTTAGAACAAATTATGTGAAAAAAAAAGGGTTTTTTCCATATAGTAAGTGAAAACTAGATGAATCTTTACTTATTAACTATATTGAAAGGGAACTTTGTATTTTTATATAAGTTCCCTTTCTTTTATTTATAATCCTTTTTCATTAATAAAATCAATAATACGGTTTACATACAAAGAACATAGTTCATCTGTTTTAGCTTCTACCATGACACGAATTAAAGGTTCAGTACCGCTTGGACGAACTAAGATACGCCCTTCATCACCTAATTCTTTCGCAACTTGATCTACAGCTTCTAATAATTCTGCATCTTCCATAGCAGCTTGTTTATCTTTCACTGGAGTATTGATTAATAGCTGTGGATAGATAAATAAATCTTCACTTAATTGTTTTAAGGATTTTTTAGTATCCACCATGATTTCCAGCAGTTTCATAGCTGTTAATAAGCCATCTCCTGTATTCGCATGAGCATTGAAAATAATATGCCCGCTTTGTTCACCGCCAATGGAATAATCATGTTCTTTCATACATTCAAACACATATTTATCTCCAACTGCAGTCTGTTCATATTTGATGCCTTTTGCACTTAACGCATGATATAATCCTAGATTACTCATTACCGTAGTTACAACAACATCATCATGTAATAGTCCTTTTTCTTTCATATAAGAACCACAGATATACATTGTATGATCTCCATCGATTAGATTTCCATCTTCATCAACTGCAATCAATCGATCCGCATCTCCATCAAAAGCAAATCCAACATGATAGTAGCCTTCTTTCATACGCTGCTGTAATTCTTCCGGATGAGTAGAACCGCATTTCGTATTGATGTTAACACCATTTGGAGTAGAATGCAGTACTTCTACATTTGCGCCTAGCTCCTGTAAAGTTTGAGCTGCACAGCTTGTAGCACTACCATTAGCCAAATCTAATAGAATATTCATTCCTGTTAAATTTACAGGTACAATTTCTTTTAACCAGGATTCATAAAGCTGTAAACCATCTTTCCATTCAATTGCACAGCCAATTCCTTCTTCATGAGCAACTTCGATTTCGATTTCATCATCCATGTATTTCTCAATTTCTAATTCAATTTCCGGATTCATTTTACAGCCTTCTCCATTAAACAATTTAATACCATTGTCATGGAAAGGATTATGGCTTGCGGAAACCATGATTCCGCAATCAAAATGTTCTTTTCCGATCAAATAAGATACTGCAGGAGTAGGACATACACCTAATAAATAAACATTTGCCCCACAAGCAGCTGCCCCAGCAGCTAAGCCCATCTCGAACATATCACTTGATAAACGTGTATCTTTCCCTATCAAAATTTTCGCATGACGTTCTTTTCCATAATACCATCCTAGATATTGACCAATCTTAATAGCCATTTCTAAAGTTAAAGTATCATTTGCTTTTCCTCTGCATCCATCTGTTCCAAAATATTTTCCCATAATTACATCCTTTCTTAATCCTCTTCAATACTGCCGGTTACATCAATCATAACACTTGCTTTTTGTAATTCATATGTCGCTAGTTTGTTTTTACCTTCTACAATCAGAGATTGTTCATATGTTCCAGCCTCATCAATTTTAGATAAATCTACATATACTTTAATATCGTCTTTTTTTATTTTCTCAATTACATTTTCAGCACCTTTAATAGTAACATCTACTTTTGAAGAACTTCCTTTTGCTATTGAATACTGTAATCCATCGACTTTATTTTTAAAAGTCACCGGCACATCTTTAATAACACGTTCTTTCGTATCTGTTAATTTAATTGATATATTGACAATATTGCTAGAGATCTTTGTTACTCCATTTGGCATAATAATCGGCATTGATATTTCTTTATTACTTGTTAATGTAGAGGCAGGTATTGTAATCGGAATTTCTTCAATGCTATCTAACACCTGCTGTTTACCATATACCGTTACATATTCAATATCCGATGTATAAGATTCTATCGACTTATTGTTTGGAATCACGCCAGTTGGATTTAAAGTAATCGGCACATCTTTACTAGGTTTACTAACCTTTACACTCGCAGTTAAGGTTTCAGGAATAATATCGACATCCATCAGATTTCCATCTGCATCATATGCCACTACAGTAGCTTTTGTCTCAAAATCAGACTTTACATTTTCATCAACTTTAATCAAAGCCTTCACAAAAGCAATTTTATCTAGTGTCTCACTATCTGAGCGCACTAAAACTTCACCCTGGTCTAAAACTGGTTCTGATAAGTCATAGATAGAGTCCATCTGCTGACGATTTACAAAATCATAGCCAACTGTAAAACGACGAATGGATTTACGCTTGATCGTCACAACTGCATTAGATGGTTCTAAAACAACATCTACATTTGCAGGAACACCTTCAGCTTCAAGCTTCACTTCATGTGTACCTTCTGTTAGATCAGACATATCCGCAACGATTTTAAAACGGCTCTGCTGCTTTACATTTCGTATAGATGCAATATCTCCAATAAGTTTAACATTAACTGTTTCAGGGATACCGCTAACTTCATATGCCTGATCCGAAATAATTTGTGATACCTGCATTTCTCCAAGGTCTTGTGCACTCTGCACATTTTCTAAAAAATTAGTTCCCTGTGCATTAAACGTCACATAAAATAATACTGCAAGTATCAACGCAACAATTTTTCCATGTTTTTCATTAAACAGCAGTTTATCCAGCCATCCGCTTATCCAGCGAAAGAATTTTCCAACTTTGATTTCAATACTTTCATATGTCTTCGCAAAGGTCTGCCCTTTTTCCGCAATCGCCTTAGCTAATTCCGTTTTTCCTTCCGAACTTAACTGAATCTTCTTCTTTCTTTTTGCCACTAGGAATCTCTCCTTTCTGTTTTCTTATCAGGAGTGTCTTCTTCCTCATCTGCTTTTTCATAATGCAGAACAATTGCCTCTGGTTCAATAATATCATCAAACAAATCGCTTGCCATATTTGTCATGATGCTTTCATTTGTTTCTTTCTTTTCTGTTTCTTGAGACTCTGTCTCTTCTATTTTCTTCTTTCTTGTTCTTTTTGTTGTTTTCGCTTTTGTCGTTTTCTTTGTATCCGCTTTGGTTTCTTCCGTTTTCTTACGCGTAACCCTTCGTTTTTTTGGTTTTTCTTCTTTCTTGACTTCTTCCTGCTTATCTTCTTTTTTCTCTGTATCTGTTACGATATTTTCAAATAAAGCATCTAATTTTTCGTCTTGTTTCTGTGTTAGATCTTCAATCGGTATACGATCCGTTTCCTGCTCAACGACTACAACTTCCGGATTATCTTCATCTGTCTTTTTCTTTTTCGCAAATCGTTTATCTGTAGTATCCTTCTTTACACGTTTGCTTTTTGATTTAAAATAATGTGCAAAAACACCAGGCTTTTTACCATTACTATCAAAGACAGGTGCCTCTTCTTCCTCTTTTTTCTCTTCTGTATGATTATTAGAAGGCTGTTGCTGGCATACAACATTCATAAGGAATTCTCTTAAGCTATTTTCTGAAATAACAGTTAGCTTTCCACCTTCTGCTATTGAAATATTTCCTGTTTCTTCACTCACAACAATTGTGATGGAATCTGTAATTTCACTAATTCCAACGGCTGCACGATGTCTTGCGCCATAACTGGTCGGAAGCTCTTTGCTAGTTGGCGGGAAATAAGCTGCTGCACATGCAATCTTTACCCCCTGAATGATAACCGCTCCATCATGTAGTGGTGTCCCATATTGAAAAATAGAACATAACAGTTCACTTGATACAACCGAATTCATAGGTGTACCTGTTTTAATATAATCACTCAGTGAGTGCCCTTGTTCAATAGAAATCAAAGCTCCAGTTTTAGTCTTAGACATTTCTGCACAAGCTTTGACTAATTCATCAACAAGATTTTCTCTTTCATTAACAGTCAAAGTAGATATACGAGAGAATACATTCGTCTTCCCAATTCTCTCTAATATACTTCGAATTTCCGGCTGGAAAATAATGATGATTGCGACAACTCCCCAATTCATTATAGAATCTGCTAAATTCGCTACAGTATGCAAACCAAGAATATTAGCTCCTGTTCTTATAATAACAATTAATAATACCCCTTTAAAAATCTGAATTGTTCTTGAGTTATTTTTTACAATCTTTAAACAATAATATACAAGTGCCCATACACATGCAATATCTACTAATTGTAACAATATGGTTCCTAAATTACTTAGTGTGAAAACATTGAGCATAAAAACACTCCTCTCGCATTGTATATTATAACATAAACTATCCCGTCTACCTATAGTTTTCTAACGTAGTTCTTCTTACAATTTTCTTATCAGAGGTAAATATGAATCCATATACTAAAATATACAAAAAAAGGATTTAAAAAGAAGTGAACACTCACTTCCCATAAAACTTATTTCTTCATTAAATAAGCAATACATTCTTCTATGCTTAAAAAGACATGTTCAGCACTAGCAATAATTTCACTTCTTGCATGTGCAACGGCACAGCCATGGAATTCTTCTAGCATAGGAATATCATTAAAAGAATCTCCTATCGCATAAATATCATCATGTTCCAAGCCTAGATGCTGTTCTATAAAATATAAACCTTCTGCTTTAGACACTCCAACTGGTACGATATCAACGCAGTTTATATTGACATATGCCACTGCAAATCCTTTAAAATTCGTATTGATATAATGACTGATTTCCTCCGCAAGCATTTGATCATTCAAAGAAATAACAAGCTGAGCAATCTTTCCACGATCTAAGATTTCTTCCTCTTTTTCTGTAGTATCCTTTAAATTTCCATATTTATGATCAATCTGATTCTTATCTACTGAAAATTTAAAACGATGAAACCCATCATTAATAACATATGAAACACAATCCAATGTCTTAATATATGAAATAATATCCAATGCTTTATTAAAATCCATATATACACACTCTAAGCGATTAAAATCTTTATCATAGATTACACCGCCATTGTTTCCAACGATAAAATCAAATTCAATCTTATTATTTGCTATTTCTTTTTGTATAGACTCCATGCTTCGACCAGTTACTAGCCCAAATAGATTTCCTTTTTCACGAAATTTCTGAATTGCATGGACATCATTCACATCAACAATTTCTTCCGTACGCAATGTACCATCATAATCACTCGCAAGAACTTTCATATATTTATCCTCCATATACTTTCATTTTACCAACTTTATCTAAAAAAACAATCTTAATGTATAAGAAAAAGCAGATTTTCCATACTATCCATAGGAGGTGTTAGAAATGGCACAAAAGAAATATCGTCCAGGAATGAACTGCGAAAAAACCGGAAAATATACATGTTATGATGCAAATGGCAAAGAAATGTATACGGATGTAGACGTTGAAAAGGGTCGAAGATTTCCTCCTTCACAGGAAGAAGGCTGCTACTACCAAAGTAAGTAGTCAGTTTCTCTAAAAGGTATAGCACTGCTATCACCTTTTTTTATTTATCCGCTGGTTCCTTCTTTTCAGGTAAAGGAATCAAACGATACACAGCACGTCCATTACGTATTCCTAGCTGCAAGACCTTGATAACTTCCTGTTCATTTTCCATAAGCTTAACTAAACAGTATTTATCCTTCAATAACTTTCTAGCCATTGCTTCACTAACACTCTTTTGAATGGATTGAAAAAAGCGATCCTCTTTCCATATCGCAAAACGACAGCCATTACGATAATTTACACAACCAAAACCTTTACTGTTTTCTACTATTTTATTACCACATACAGGACATATGCCAATCCCCTCTCTAGGATCATCAATCGGAACCTCCTGTGAAACTTTCAAATGAGAATAATCTTTATGTAGATGAGGCACAAAAGCTTCCAAAACACTATCTACTAAAGTCTTTACATCCGCTGTTCCTTCCTTGATGTCTTCTTGAATCACCCACCATTTTGCGGTTAAATCCGGTTTCTTGATTTCGTCAGGCAATAAATGATAAAACTCTTTTCCTAATTGTGTAGAAATGATCTGTTTTCCCTTCATCTCTACATAATTACGTTTAATTAATGTCTCGACGATCTGAGAACGAGTGGCACTTGTTCCTATCGAACCATTTTCCCCTTTTTTATCCTTATCCTTCTTTTTTAATATCTCTTTTATTTCCTTATCCTGTACATATTTAGCAATGCTTGTCATATCTTTAATCAGACTAGCCTGCGTATAACGTTTTGGCGGATTTGTCTCTTTTTCCATAATTTCATGTTCTGTAAAATGAATCGGATATTTCCCTTTCGGTAAATCAAAGCGATGATCTTCTATATCATCATCTTTCTGTTCTTCTTTTTCTGAAGTTATGTATTGTTTATAACCTTCATCTAAGACATATGTACTAGTAGCACGAAGATCACCAAACTCTGTTGGAATCACAGCACTGATTTGTCGTTTCTTAATAGGTGGTAAAAACTGCATGATATAATAACGACATATTTCTTCATAAACCTTACGTTCATCTGGTAACAGCTTATCAATATTAAAATCAGACATCGTTGGGATGATTGCATGATGTGCTGTTACATATTTATCATTAAAACATTCCGAATGTATCTTATAATCTACAGGATAAGTTTCATTCAGCTTCTTCATGACATGAGGCAATACTTTATTCGCTTCCTGAAAATGTTCTTCTTTCAAATATTGTGAATCACTTCGATTATAGGTAATTGCCTGATAACGATCACGTAATGTCTGCGTAATCTGATCTGTTTTACTTAAATCAAAGCCATAGCGTGTATTCATATGCGCCTGCAGTTTTGCTAAATTAAAAGGCAAAGGCGGTTTTACGTCCATAAACTTTTCATCAATTTTTACTTTATAGTCATCTTTAGATAAGATCTGATCTCGAATTTCTTCTACATTTGTTTTATGAAGCATGTGTTTTTCATCATCTAATAAATCTTTCTTAGGCTTTAATAAGAAAGAAATATCTGTTTTAGGATCATCAATATGCCCTTGGATACGCAGCTCATAATACTTTTGCTTAACATGCTGATCAATTGCCTCATCACGCATGACAATAAGTCCTAAAGTTGGACTTTGTACACGTCCTACACTCATACCTTTACGTTTCAGCAACAATGAAAATAAACGTGAATAATTAATACCGACTACATAATCTGCCACTGCTCTGGCATATGCACTTCTTCCTACCGCACGAAGCTTTTCATCATTATCGATCAATTCATGAAAGGCCTTTTTGATATTGGCTGGAGTATTATCATTAATATAGACACGTTTTACTGGTTTTGTATTATTCGCATAATCTAAAATTTCATCTATCAGAAACTGTCCTTCATCATCTGGGTCACCAGCATGAATAATCTGATCACATTCTTCCATTAATCCTATAATTTGTTCTACACGTTCTTTTTTATTTCCATCGGGAACTAGTTTCCAATTATCAAAACAAATCGGAAGATCCTCTTTCTTCCATTTTTTATATTTAGGGTCATATTCATCCGGCTCACATAATCGAAGTAGATGCCCATAAGCCCATGTAATCACTACATTTTTCTTACGTATAACACCACGAACTTCTCTTCCTTCTCCATCAATTGCGGCCGCAATTGCTCTTCCCAGTTCTGGTTTTTCGGCAATAATTAATGATCGCATAAAAGCCTCCCATCACATAACTTGTTTCATTATAACATAAAATAATAGATAATTATGAATCACTTCCAGCACTTTTTTAACATTATTCTGATAATTCTCGTGCTATCAAATCATCCGCAATCTCTAGTGCTTCCACTCTTCTTTTTGCCAATGTGATCTGTGATTTATATCGATTAGGATTTTCCTTAGATTCCAATGTTTTAATTGTTTCTCTTAACTTATGTAATAGCGAATCAATTTGTCTTTTAGCTTCTTTAAGTTCTTCTGTTGTATAGTTCATAATACCTCCATAAATTTATCTAATTTAATATAAAGTATAACATAGCATAGCTCAATACAAAAGTTAGTGTGCATAAAGAAAACCCTTCGTATATTTATACAAAGGGTCATTAGATCAATCATTTGCGATAATCAATCGTGCCTGTATGATACCATCTCGATTACGTAATCGTTCCATAAGTTCTTCACTTACTTCATCATTTGTCTCCAAAATAGTAAAAGCATAATTATTTTTTGCCTTATTCGCCATATTTTCAATATTTACTCCCACATTAGCTAGAGCTGTTGTCATAGAGCTAACCATATTAGGAATGTTTTTATTGATAACACAAATACGATATTTTGCCTCTTGTGGAAGTTTCATATCTGGAAGATTGACAGAATTCACAATATTGCCATATGTTAAATACTCAATAATTTCTTTTGATGCCATTACAGCACAGTTTTCTTCACTTTCTTTAGTTGAAGCACCTAAATGAGGTAATCCGATAACCTCATCATATTGTAAAAGTTCTTTTGTAGGGAAATCTGTCACATAACAAGCAATTTTTCCATCTTCAATTGCTTGTTTAACTGCTTGCGTATCAACTAACTCACCACGTGCAAAATTAAATAGTCGTACACCCTGTTTCATTGAATCAATCGCATCTTTATTAATAATATTAGCGGTTTTTTCATTGAATGGAACATGAACACTGATATAATCACATGTTTCTAATATTTCCTTTAAACTCTGTGCACGATGAATTCTAGCTTTTAATGTCCATGCGGCTTTTACTGAAATAAAAGGATCATAACCATATACTTCCATATCCATTGCGGCTGCGACATTTGCTACTTGTACACCAATCGCACCTAAACCTATAACACCTAATTTTTTACCCGCAATCTCTTGCCCTGCAAACCTGCTTTTTCCAGCTTCTACTTCTTTTGAAATATCTGCTACATCTAAGGTTTTTACCCATTCAATCCCCTGATAAATCTTACGGGAAGATAATAAGAATGCCGCTATAACCAATTCCTTAACTGCGTTTGCGTTCGCACCAGGTGTATTAAACACAACAATACCATTCTCACTACAGCGTTCAATTGGTATATTGTTTACTCCTGCACCTGCTCTGGCAATGCATTTTAGATTCTTAGAAAATGTCATATCATGAAGCTTAGCGCTTCGTACTAGAATAGCATCATAATCATCAAAATCTGGATCATGTTCAAATTGCACATTCTCCAATTCTAATAAACCAGCCTCTGCAATTTTATTTAATGTTTTAACTTTCACTTTCCACACCCCTATTTCTTGTATTTCATTTCAAATTCTTTCATAAAAGAAACTAATGCTTCTACACCTTCTATTGGCATTGCGTTATAAATTGATGCCCGCATACCGCCAACTGCTCGATGTCCTTTTAGATTTGTAAAACCATGAGCAATACTTTCTTTCACAAACAGTGCATCTAATTCTTCACTTGGAGAACGAAAAGTAACATTCATCATAGAACGATCTTCTTTTCTAACCTGCGTCATATAAAAATCACTTGTATCTAGATAATCATACAATAATTTTGCTTTTTCCTCATTTCGCTTTTGCATAGCAGATAAGCCACCCATCTCTTTAATCCATTCTAAGATCAGCCCTAGCATATAGATTGCATATGTTGGAGGTGTATTGTACATTGAGGATTTCTCAGCTAGTAAACCATACTGCAACATAACTGGTGTCTTATCCATTGAAAAATCTAATAAATCATCTCGAATAATAACAACCGTTACACCTGCAATTCCCATATTCTTTTGTGCCCCCGCAAAGATTACTCCATACTTCGATACATCAATTGGCTTTGATAAAATATTACTAGACATATCTGCCACAATAGGAATACCTTTGGTATCAGGAACATATTTCCACTCTGTTCCATAAATTGTATTATTCGCACATAGATATACATAATCCGCATCATCCTGAAGTTCTAATTGTTCCTGTTTAGGGATATAGGAATAATTATCTACATCACAATTCTTCGCAACATGAATCATTCCATACTTAGTCGCTTCTTCATATGCTTTCTTCGCAAAATATCCAGTAATGATATAATCTGCCTTCCCTTTCTTCAATAAATTCAAAGGGATCATAGAAAACTGCATCGTGGCTCCTCCCTGAAGGAATAAAACCTTGTAGTTATCTGGAATATTTAATATGGAACGTAAGTCTTCTTCCGTTTTCTTAATAATTTTATCATATGTTTTTGAACGATGACTCATTTCCATAACAGACATGCCACTGTCCTCATAATTTACCATTTGTTCCTGTGCTTTTTTTAACACCTCATAAGGCAGCATAGATGGTCCTGCTGAGAAGTTATACACTCTATTTTCTTCCATAAGAATTCCCCTTTCTGTCTTTAATCCAACTAGTTGTGACTATTATAGCACAAATGAAATTTTATGAAAGAATATTTGAAAGAAAACTGTAAATATTATGAAAGAATTTTCTATCCATAGACATATTACACTTCTCTGTCCATCCTCAGAAAACAAATTATTCTTTCACAGCTTTCACATTCATGTTATACTAACCATATAAATTTAGGAGATGAAACTATGTTGGATTTTCGATTATATACATTCTTAACTTTATCTGAAACATTAAATTATACGAAAGCTGCAGACCTGTTATGCATCACACAGCCTGCAGTTTCTCAACATATTAAATATTTAGAAAAAGAATATGATTGTAAGTTATTTTATTATAACGGAAAACAATTAACCCTAACAAATCAAGGACTATTTTTAGCAGAGAAAGTACGTTCTATGGCTGCGGATGAAAAAAAGATACGCGATTTACTGAAACAGGATCAAAAACCTCTAAGCCTTCGCTTTGGCGCAACACTAACGATTGGTGAATTCATTCTCCCTGATAAGCTAAGCAAATATTTACATAAACACTCCGATACTTCGATATCCATGATCGTAGAAAACACTACTACCCTATTGCATATGCTTGATAATGGAGAAATCGGTTTTGCCTTTATTGAAGGATATTTTCCAAAGCATAGCTATGATTATAAATTATTTTCTCAAGAACGCTATGTTGCAGTTAAAGGTAAAGAATACACATTACATAATGAAGTTCATTCTTTAAAAGATTTACTACAGGAAACACTCATCGTACGTGAAAGTGGAAGTGGAACAAGAGAAATTTTAGAACGTAGTATGCAGGAAATCAATCAATCCATCAACGCTTTTGCGAAAGTAATCGAAATAGGAAATGTACAAGGCATTAAAACATTAGTTAAACAAAATCATGGTATCACATTCCTATATGAAGCAGCCATTCGTGAAGAAATAGAAAAAGGAGAACTGGAAGTCATTGATTTACATGATTTCCACATTCTCCATGAATTTAATTACATTACTTTAAGAAATACAGTATTCAAAAATCAATACGATGCTTTCTTTGAAGAAATGAAGTAGTTATACAAATATTACTTGTACTAAAAACATATAAAAAATTGTTCCGCCAATAATACTGATCATATTATTTCGTTTCCATAAATGCAAAACAACAACGCATAAGATACCTAATACTTGAGGCAGACCATATGGGTATGTTAGAAATGAAGTATCTCTAATACAATAAACAATCAGACAAAACATGATTGCCATAGGTAACACATTTCCCAAATATACAATCTTCTTTGGTAATACAGCAGTATTTTTAAAAATCATAAAAGGTAATGCTCGTGTAAGAAAGCTGCAGATTGCCACAACTCCAATGATCATTAAAGAATCACTTATTCCAATCATGATGATCACCCTTTTCTACTTTATCTTCAAAGATTACTAACATAATAACTAATAATATAAGAGCTGGTAATAAGAAATTAGATAATTCAAAGAAAAACGCAGAGATAATTATCGCAAGAATCGCAAAGTAAACTGCAGTATGATTTTTAGTTGCGAGCCATTGTTCCACAAAAATGACTGTAAATAAAGCGGTCATCGCAAAATCAATTCCCGTTGTATCAAAAGGAATAACCGTACCAACACTTGCGCCAATAACAGATCCAATGATCCAGTACATCTGGTCAAGGAAAGAAACATAAAACATTAAATGCCTACTTTCTTCACTTTCTTTATTCGGTATCGCACATAATAAAGAATATGTTTCATCTGACAACGAAAAAATCATATACCATTTCTTCTTCCCCATTTTTGGAAAAATATTTAAAAATGATAGTCCATAAAACAACTGTCTTGCGTTAACAGTTAATGTCACTAGAGCTGCTTCTATCAAAGAAAATCCGCTATGAAAGAAAGTTAACAACACAAACTGCATACTTCCTGCATACACTATTAAGCTTATCAAAAATGCCCAAATCATAGAATAACCTTGTTTTTGGCATAAGATACCAAAAGCAATCCCTAAAAATACATATCCAACCATAACTGGAAATGATAAACGAAATGCTTGTTTTATAGTACTCATAATTTCACCCCTCAAAGTTTTGTTTATATTTTAGTTGATTTTCACACATATGTCCACACAATAATTTTTAAAAATGATTGACAAAATAAAACTATTTATGGTATATTGTTTAAGCAATCAGTTATGGGGTGTTAGCTCAGCTGGGAGAGCACCTGCCTTGCACGCAGGGGGTCATCGGTTCGATCCCGATACGCTCCACCATGGTAGATTCAGTCGAACTGCTCATTAATAGGCATTCGACTTTTTTTGATTAAAAGAAAAAAGTTATAAGAATGAAGTAGGCGTCATTACAGTAAAAAACCTGTATTTGACGCCTTTTTTCTATATTAAGAGCTGGTGAGGAGGGAAAAAAAGATATGAAACAAAAGAAACCAATCAAGAAGAAAAGGATGTACTATGCTTCAGACGAAGATGAAGCAAAAATTCTAGCATTAGCAGAAAGAATGGATATGCCTAAATCCAGATGTGTGAAAAGATGTATGCTTGCTATCTCTGAAACTCCAATTTTGGAGTATGTTATGAAACATGGAGTTCTACTTAATACTTGCGCAGAATCCTTCTTATATTACTTAACAATGATAGAAGTAGTAGATAAAGTAATTGATCAGCTTAAGCGCCAAGGAATTGAAATAGAATTAGATAATTCAAATATTGATATAAGTGGAATCAAAAAGTTTCGAGAAGAATGTACGGAGATAATAATAAAGCAGAAGGAGCAAAATCAATAGTGAGTGAAAAATTTCACTCCAAAAGGTCAAAAAAAACATCCATGTGAATGAAACAAAGTGAAAAAGAGCATGTGATGTATATTTAATCGGAACAATTTTACAAGGAGACAAATATGAAACAGGATCAAAGAAATGAAATTCAGAAAAAGCTTATAGAGTGCGAGAAAAGAATGGATGATTTAGCATGGGGCATTCGCACAAATGAAGATTTTATAGAATTTGGTAAATGGTCGAATAAGGCAAACTTATACAGAAAAGCCTTAGCAAAGCTGAACTAAGGAAGGTGATCAAATATGTATATGGGATACAGTATCGAATACAGCAGAAAACAGGAACGCAAAAGTTTCGGTTCCTTGAAAATAAGAAAGGCTGTCTGTTCCAAGGAAAAGCTAACTGAAATGATACATTCAGATAAGTATATCATCTGGAATGCGAACTTGTGCGATATGGATGAATACCTCCTGAATCATTCTGATACAACGATAGAACGAATTTATTAGAAAAGTTTTATGAGGAGGAATTATATGATCTTAAGAGAATTATTAAAAATAGGAAAATTTGGTACATGCAAATTTACGATTGTAGGATATTGCGAGGAAGAAATGTATGAATATCTATCTGAAGTCGACATCGAAGAGCATTTTGATATCGAAGATAATTTAGTTCATCTGCATTCCATCGTACTAGAACCATGGTGGGGACACATCATGAATAGAACAGTCGAGGATTTTTCCCTGACCTGTGATGATGAACTTACCTGCAAGATATTGACAATCAGGCTTGCAGATGAAAGACTAACAGAAAAATTTGAGATATATGGAACAACTGCATTTAAGATTCTTGATTATATAGCAGATATGGAAGATGATCAGGAAGTGTTGAATATATGCAAGACAAGCGGAATAGACCATTTGGAAGAATTATCTGCTTACGTATATCCGCAATATATAGATGGAAAAACTGATGAAGAAAAACTATCTATCATCACTCAAGTAATGGAAGAAAGTTATCGATGGAATATGGAAAAATTAAGAAAATACTATCTGGTATACGGAAACTATCGTGAATATCTTCTTGCCGACTGCGAAAATGATGAAGAAAAAGAAAAAATTCAGGAATGGCTGAAAATGTGTGAGCTGCTGAACATGGAGGGATGAGCCGTGGAAAAAGAAGATGTGATCAGAAAAATAAAAAAAATGATGGCAATCTCCAGTGACGGAACAGCATCGGACCAGGAAATACAGCTTGCGGTATATCGTGCCAATAAACTTAGAATTAAATACAAGATAGAGGAATATGAGCTATTTGAACATGCTAAAAGTGCTGAAGTAATTTATAAAACACTAGATCATAAAGGCTGTGGCTATATCCAATGGCCATTGCAGGTTCTAGCAGAAAATTTTCAGTGCAGATCTGCATTTGAAGGAAAGGTAAATCGTAACGATGTTTTGTTCAGCATCATCGGACTAAAAGAAGATGTAGAAATATGTGTTCCTGTTGCAGAAGGACTGATCTATTATCTTTCAGAAGTTCTGAATGATCTTAAACAGTGCTATATCGGCAACAGCGATTTCAGAATATATAAGCGTGACTATCTGGCAGGCTTTGCGGACGGACTGGAGAGGAAGATACATCAGCTCATGATTGAAATGAAACTTGAGGAAAAATATGAAGTTGCGGTTACTGGAATACCTGCTGCAGTTCAGGAATGGGTGGAAGGGAATGTCAATGTCAAGAAGAGCAGCTTCGGCAAATGGGATGAGGATGCCTATACACTGGGAAAGAAACAAGGGATTGAGTATGACATTGGTCGAAAGGATCTGATAGAAGGATGATGGAAGAAATCAGAAAGGTATTGATCTTTCTTTCTGTCAACCTGATAGCATATATCTGCTACAGATTAGGAAAAAATAAAGATAAGAGAGGATAGCGGTAAAGCCGCAGGAGGTAATGTTTATGAAGAAGAATAAATATTTCAAGGCAACATTGATTCCTAAATCAGAAGATGAACTGATTCACAATACATTCGTGCTTTACGTGGCAGGAATACTGGAATTGGTTATGATCGCTATACTACAGGGGGAATTCAATTTAATGAGCATTAGCTGTTTATGCATAGCAGGAATACTATTATGTATCTGTGCCTACAAGTTAGGAATAAATTCTCAAGATAATAAGTAAGCAATGCTGAAAAAAGGATTTCTTCCTTCATGGTAGATTGTCATAATTGAATAAACTGATTCATACTTCCCTTTCCTCCATATCTATAAAAAAATATGGCAGTCTACCACGAGGGAAGGAATTCAAAAAAACTAGGAGGGATTGAAATGAAAGGCTTCAGGGTATGGGACAAGATGGAAAAGAAGATGTATTATGATGAATTTCTCATAGGCACTGATGGTGAACTGTATAAACTACAAGAATACATTAATCTCGATGAGAAGAGATATCTGATAGAGGCGGCACCAGCAGAAAATGACCGATACGTGGTCATGAAACAGTACAGTCAATGTGACAGATATTGTATTGCGCTATATGAACAGGACATCATAGCAAATGATAAAGGTGATAAGCTCATCGTAAATGATGAAGAAATAAAATCAATGCATGAAGTTCTTAAATCGTATATCTGTATAGGAAATACATTTGAAACAGGAGAATGAAGAATGGTAAAGAAAATAAAAAGTGAATGTGGATGGATAGTATTTCATCTCAATAACAATGAACTGGATAAGCTCATGGATAAGGATTATTTTGATAATATCTGTGATTCATGCAACAGGTATTTATCAAATGTATATTATATCCCGGTCCTAAACCACGGGATGTGTGAACATTGCTTCAATGAATGGAACAGAAGCTCAAAGTATTATCCGGAAGATGCAGATTTTGAAAATCAGGCGGTTCAGTGGATCGAGGGTATATTCTCTAAGATAATGATTGAGGTGATCGATCCTGCAGAGCAAGAAGGAAAAGGTGAATAGGAAATGCGAAAAGAGTTCGTAGAAGATATCATTGATTTTAAAAAAATAAAAAAATCCTCTTATAGCAGTTGGATCAATGACTCAGGGGAACTGGAAAATTGGAAATTCTTATTTGATTTTGATGCGGAAACAAGAAACGCATATGCTCAAATAAAAAAATATATCATCGGAAAAAAACTAAAGAAAATAGCTGATGATGGTCACGATATAAAGATATTAATAACAGCAATCGTTTTTTTAGTTCTGCTTTTTTCTTTCTTTAAACTTATCATGGTTCGAAAGGAAGCGCTTGATGAGGAAATTATCTGGGCTTACGCCACATCATCAGCACTCATAATTATCTTCTTTATATCTCTTTATATCTGCGTCTGTTATTTTTGTATAAACTGGAAAAGCAAGGAAAGAAAAATAAAAGAAAAAGAAATAATGAGAATCCTATTCCCTGATTTAGAAATCGTTTATATGAATCGGCTGCTACGTCATAAATTTCTGTATAAAGAAACTTATTCCCTTATCGAGCAGGATGGAACATATCATCTTTCGGATGAAGATGAGTGGATAGAAAAAGATGAAAATTTCTTTGTGAAAGATAGCGCAGGAAAAAAAATAAATGAATATAAAGCATTTGAGATTGAAAAAGTTGAAGGTGCTGATTCAGCAGATCACATTGCAGTGAACGTATATTGCATATACGTTAAGGAATGACTGTTCAGCAATGGAAGATAACAAAAAAGGAAGGAGATATGTGATCATGAAACTCACAATAGTAGAAATACTGGATAAGGATCAACAATGCATCCATAGGACCTATTCCGCACTAGGAAATGTTCGGATTCCAAGTAGTGCATTGAAACCAGGAGAAACCTATACCTTAGTAGAAAAATCCCAGATAAAGATGCCTAGAAAGCTGAAGAAAAAGATAAAGAAAGATGTATTGCTTAGCAGACATAACTTTTAAATAATGCTACCTGGCAACTTGCCAGGTAGGTAACGAGGAGGTAAAAAATGAATAATAATAAAGATGATAGACTTAAAAAACTTTTATCTAAGATATTTACAAAAGAAGAGCTAATGGAAATCGTCGTTTACGCAGTTGAAGTAGATGATAATTATCTTTTCCGCCATGATCTGGTTCGAGAAAGGGTACAAAGAATGCTAACTGAAAAGGATAAGCAGCTAGAAAATGATATCCTAAAAACAAAAATAACAGACTTCCCATTTGAGGAGCGTTTCAAAGTAATAGAAATGTACGATAAGGCACGGAAAAAAAGAGTGGATATCCTGAAATGTCTAGAAATGATCTGGTAGAACTATAAAAGAAATGGAAAGGATGATAGAAATGAAAAGTAAAGACTATACGGCAGATAATATAAAATATCTAAGAACAAAGAACAATTTAACATATAAAGAACTGGCAGAACAGATAAATGTACACCATTCTTCTATTGGCTATGCAGAACAGGGGAAACAGAAGCTTCCTAAGGTTGAAAAGGGAATAAGCAGGTATTTTGGTATCGATCCAGAAATTCTGTCCGTTATCGATCTTGAGGAAGAGACGGAGAAGGAAAGGGTTTATAGATCGGATCATCAGATGGGATACGTCATTGTTTATTCAAGGAAAGAACACCAGGATATACAGAAAAGAGCAGTATGCATTCAGAGAAAGCTTGTTTGGATATTGGAGAGACCATCTGAGTATAAAGTATATGAAGCAACCTACTGCAATATAAGCAGCTATGTGAAGATGAATCCTACAACTCAATATTTTCAGAAGTATGAAGATCAGCCTGTAGCATCTGAACAAAAACAGATAAGAAAAGAAAAAAATGATAGGAGTGAACAATAATGACCAATGAAGCAAGGAAACATCAGAAATGCGGAAAATGCAAATTTTATATCTACGACGGCAGAGAAAAATGTACATGGTACGGAAAGGAAAAGAGCAGTTGGAGAGAGATCTATTCAGTGAAGCATATACTGCCATGGTGGTGTCCGCTGGATAAAGAGGAAGCAATAGAAATGGGCATCATTTCAGAATATGACAGAACAGGTAGAAAGCGAAGACATCTTCCCGATAACTTTGAAAAAGTTATCGAGGAGGAACAGGCAGGACGCATGCAGCCTTATGAAGCCGCAAAAAGTGTGAGCATGAGCTTGAAAACATATGAAAGAGAAAGAAATAGCTATCTGGATGGAAGAGAAAAATGAATAGAAGCAGACTGGAAGAAACAGAGATATTTCTTCTCGTATATGCACTGGATCATATACGAGAATATGCTGAAAAAGATGTATCAGAAGACCCTGGACCTGTACTGCCTATAGAAGTAGATGGAAAGGTTTATTATCCACATAAGAAACGACGAGGAGAATGCAAATGAATGATTTTAAGAAACTAATGAAAGAATACGGCGATATTGCCTATGATCCTTCTACCGGAGATATGAAGGGATATATCAGCTTTCAGCTGCTGCATGCTAATGCACTCCGCAGAGAGCTTAAGGAGCTTTCGTCCTGCCGACTGATTCATAAAGTGAATATTGAAACGGATCCATTCACGTTCTTCAAAGAACTGATCAAATTTGAAAGAGATCATGAATACAAATATCAGAAGAACAGCGGATACAAGACCATATATGGCGTAAAAATTGAAATTCTGCTGCCTCAGAAGATAAGAAAGGATAGTGAAATGAAAAAACTTATTTCTCGATTCATGACGGAACTGAATCCCCTTGCCTATAATCTTCCCTATGCTGCATTTCTGATACAGCGAGGAAATGGAAGATACATACAGATTCTTATGAGCGAGCGTGAGGTAGTTGACTGCATCGAAGTTGTAAGATATACGCGTAACTATAAAAGCAAAGATGGTACTCTGATCCATAGAAGAGGAGATCCAAAATTAAACGCTGATGGGAAGCCAATCAAACAGCATGTCATGTTTTCCAGCAAGAAGCGGATCTTCGTTCTGGATCGCCCGATGGAAAAGATCAGAAAAAAACTATTAAGAATGCTTTCACAGGCATTGAGGACCATTCTGCAGCATATCAAGCTGAGGATGTTCCTTAAGATACGCAAACCGAAAAGAACCTGGCATTATTTCAATAGACAGTGTCTTCTGGAAGTAAATCATGCAAAAAGATATATCGAATATATGTGCAATTATGCTGCGGATGTGAAGAAAAGAGAAGTCCTGGACTTGGAACATGATCAGCCTTATAGAGATATTCCAATACCGAAATATAAGGAAATACAGAGCGTATTCATGAAGTACAAGGCAAGGTTTGAGAAGAACAGCTATCATGATGCAGAAGGAAATGTATTCAGCATCAGCAGCAGGAATATACCTTATAGCGAGCTTAAAGAAAATATAGAAAGACTGATTCAGATGTTTCAGAGGGATATACGACAGATCGTCCCTTCTGTATGCTGATGAAAGGAGGATATCATGAACAGAAATGAATTTAAGAATCTTACAGAATTATACAGAAAAAAACTAAAAGATATCAGAAATACTACGGCAGAAGAGCAGCAGAAAGTTGATGAATTTTTTGATAGTATTCGTGCATTGGAACAGATATTTCATTTTGAAAAGACATTTGAGATCAAGAAACATACGGAACTGAATTTTAAGGATCTGATCAGCCGTGTGCATGATCCTGTATATGATGCAATAAGCTGCTGCTGGCTAATTATCGAAAAATACGAAGATGATGAAATATTCTTCAATGACGGAACAAGTGTGAAGAATGATGCATCTGTTCTGAAAGGCAGATTTTATGACTGCTGGCAGGATCTAAGTGAAGATCAGCTATTCACACGTTCACTTCTTCGCAGAACGGAATCCTATGAAATGCTGGCGGAAATCATATGCGGAAGCAGTGAATCGACGAAAAAGAAAACAGAACAGCTTCATGAAATCATTGATGAACTGAAAATGGTGCAGGAATATGTAAGCACAAAATATGATCGAACTATAGTAGATAATTCCATCATATGCCTAGAAACAATGATGAAAAGTATAAAAGCAGAGGAGGAAAAGTAATATGGTCAATAGATTTATGTTTATCGGACGCATCTGCAATGATCCCGTACTGCAGGAATCAGCAAAAGGAACTCCCTATATAAGAGTTACTTTAGCTATTCATGATATGATGAACGGAACGCAGACTACCTTGTTTCATAGACTTATCGCATTTCATAAAAATGCAGAATATATTGCCGGAAATATTAAAAAAGGAGATCTTGTCTATACGGAAGGCCCTCTGATCATGAATACAATAAAAAGCTATACAGCAGAAGGAAAAGAGATCAATCATCAGATCAGCGTTCCGATGATTCTGAAGATGAAGCTTCTGTCTCGACCGGATCAGGATGAGGAATTCGTTATCGAGCAGCCATTTCATAAGCTGCAGGAATCTGAGGGTTTACCAGAAGATATCGAAGAGGTCCTGCAGGATGTCTGAATGGATACTGATTCTTCTTACCCCGTTGCTCATCATTCTTTGGTTCAGAGATATGAAAGATTGCTGGATGTCATGGAAAATGAAAAAACTGGAGAATCTTGATGATGACCAGCTTCATGCTATGGGCTTCTGCTATATGAGAGAAGAAAATAATGAGAATCTGTATATATTTGAAGATCGCTACATCTTCAGAGTACATGGGAAGTTCATGGTCAGAACATATATAGTGTCACGAAAGGATATCCATCTGAATGGCACGATGGATATGAAGATAACAAATCTGAGCAGAAGATATCGACAACAGCTCTATCAGCATATAAAAAGATCCTGTCGAGACAATGTCATTAAGTTAAGATATTCAAGAAAGGATTCATTCGTATATGAAAATGGG
>OLQY01000706.1_pt1 | contig 35697 bp, 38 predicted proteins | sample 1672851 | NCBI WGS metagenome assembly OLQY01 (sample SAMEA3136730, study PRJEB25190) | human gut metagenome | reverse complement strand
TAGTAATATTTTTAAATTAATAAAGCAATTTTGATATAATATATAAATTAATATATTTTCCTGTAAAATATTATTAAATATTATTCTATATTATCCAAATAATATTTAATATATTTAAGTCTATAATGAGGAGATTTTTATTATGGTAGATAAATTGAAATTTTTAAAAGGAAAAATTAAAGAGTATATAAAGTTTAATATTATAGGTACTAGTAACTTTTTAGTTTCTCAAGTTTTTTATATTATACTTTTTATGGTATTTAAGTTAAACTATATTCTAGCTTATACCATAACTAGTATACTTAGCATTATTGCTTCTTACTTTTTAAATTCTAAATTTACATTTAAAAATGAAAACTATTCAGCTAAAAAGTTTTCTTTATCAGTTTTAGTTTATATTTTTGAATATATTCTTAATATGGGAATTATAATTTTTTTAGTTAAAACCTTTAATATAAATGAAATAATAGCACCTTTAATAGCACCTATATTTTCTACTCCACCTGTATTTTTCTTAATGAGAGCTGCTATAAAAAATAATGAATAAACTTATTTTAGGTTTAAATGTGTGTTACTAGTACTATTAATTAAATTTAAAATAACTTTTATTATAAATATAATTGGTAAAAAATAAAAACCTATGAATTTAGAATAAATTTCTAGATTCATAGGTTTTATATTTAAAATAGTGAATTGAATATTTTACTTAGTACTTGAGTATGCTCATTAAATATATTAAATCCTATTAATATAAGTATGATTCCTCCTACTAATTCTGCATATCCGTTGAATATATCTCCAACTTTGTTTCCTACAAATACTCCAACAACACATACTAAGAATGTTATAATACATATTATTGAAGCTGCTGGTATTATACTTACATTTAAAAATGCAAAACTTATTCCTACTGCTAAAGCATCTATACTAGTAGCTACTGCAAGCATTATTATTTCTTTGTTAGATAAATCATCTACATCAGTTGTAGCGCTAAATTCTAGCTCAGATTCTTTACCTTCTTTTCTATCATCAAAAAAGCCTTTTATCATATTAAATCCTATAAATCCAAGTAATATAAATGCTATCCAATGGTCTATAGATTTTATATAGCTTTCAAAGCTTATACCTAAAGCCCATCCAAGAAGTGGCATCGCCCCTTGAAATACTCCAAATGCTAAAGCCATCTTTAATGCTGTAGATTTTTTTAAATTTTTAATTGTCATACCTTTTGTAATAGACACTGCAAATGCATCCATAGATAATGCAAATGCTGTAAATATAAGTGCTATAAAATTCATACATTTCCTCCTAAAACTTATTTTATAAACGCAAAAAACGAGACTTATGCATGCTAAATAAACATGCATGAGTCTCGTTTTTTAATACTAGACCAGACTTAAAGTCATTATGTTGATCTAGTAACACTTATCGTGCAAACTACTCCCTCAGCAAAACTAGAAAGTATTATATATTTAAATAGTATAATGCTAATTTAACATAATTACAATATCTAATTTTTTATTTTCTAAAGTTATTCTAGTCACTTTTTTAGATATTATACATAAAGTTTAACATAATAAAGTATTTATAAAAAATTTGGCTTCGCTTGAGCGACGTGTCGGCGAAACATTTTAAGCCTCGTGTGGTCGATATTTTTTATTTCGCCAACGATATATACTTGCTCACGCTACAGATACATCCATTGCCCAAAAATAAAAAGAGAGATTAAATCTCTCTTTTTTACTCTGCTAATTCAAGATATCCACTTGGATGGAAGTAGTATATTTTAGCATCATCTTTATTTACAAACATTCCTAAATCTGTATCTGCATCCATTAAAAACACATATCCTTCTAAACCTTTTTCTTTTAATGCTACAAAATCATTTTCTGTTCCTTGGTATATGTATTTAACGTTAGGGTTATACATTGATAATAATTCTTCAGCTTCTTCTTTATTTAATTTATTTATAACTTGTACTTCTACATTATTAGTTTTATCTATGTCCTTTGTTGTATCTTGTGCAAAAACTAGGTCTCCTATATTACTAGTTGCTAATAATCCTGCACATATTAATGATAATGTTATAATTGCTTTTTTCATATAAATCACGTCCTCTTAAGTATTATTTATGTAATTTATTTTTATTATTTCTTCTATGATTTAATATTATCACTAAATATTATTAAATAACAGTTACACACTTGTTACCTTAGATTACAAATTCGTAAACTTGGTTACAACGGTGTAACAATTTATTGTAGAAAAAGGACATAAAAAATACCTTGATAAAAATCAAGGTATTTTAATATTATAATTTTAATGATGCACCTTCCCAGTCTTTAAGGAAGTTTTCTATTCCTTTATCTGTTAAAGGATGTTTAGTCATTTGAGTTATAACTTTGTATGGAACTGTAGCTATATCTGCTCCCATTCTAGCAGCTTGTGCTACATGTATTGGGTTTCTAACACTTGCAACTATTATTTCTGTTTCTATAGCATTAACATTGAATATATCAACTATTTCTTCTATTAATGAAAGGCCATCTTGACCTATATCATCAAGTCTTCCTACAAATGGACTTACATAAGTTGCTCCAGCTCTAGCAGCTAATAATGCTTGAGTTGCTGAGAATATTAATGTTACATTTGTTTTTATTCCCTTTTGAGATAATATTTTAGTTGCTTTTAATCCTTCTAATGTCATAGGTAACTTTATAACTATGTTTTTATGTATTTTAGATAATTTATCTGCTTCTTCTACCATTCCTTTATGGTCTAAGCTTATTACTTCTGCACTTATAGGACCATCAACTATAGTACTTATTTCTTTTACTACTTCTATAAAGTCTCTTCCTTCTTTAGCTATAAGAGATGGGTTTGTAGTAACTCCACATATAACTCCTAATTCATTAGCTTCTTTTATTTCTTCTATGTTTGCTGTATCTATAAAAAATCTCATTAAATACCTCCATAAGTTTTATATTAACTATTTTTAAATTTCTCTACTTTCTATTATTAACTAATAGACTTTTAATATATCATAGTTAATTAACTTTTTCATGTTAGTTTATTATTTAACTGCCTAAAGAGACTTATCATCAACATTATCTATCCAATTTTCTATAGTTCCTATTACACTTTCAACACATCCATCTTCAAATGGAGATATTAAGTTACCTATTTTAACAATCTCTAAGAATGATTTAGTTCCTCCGACTTTGCATATATTTAAGTAATCATTCCATCCGTTTTCTTTATCTTCTCTTATTTTTTTCCAAAATTGAAGCGAACATATTTGAGCTAATGTATAGTCTATATAATAAAATGGATTTTTAAATATATGTCCTTGCTTAAACCACCATGTTCCTTTTTCTAAAAAATCACATCCTTCATAATTTTTATGAGGTAGGTATTTTTTTTCTAATTCTCTCCAAGTATTTTTTCGTTCTTCTTTTGTCATATTTGGATTTTCATATATATAGTGTTGGAATTCATCTACAACTATTCCATAAGGTATAAATTTAATAGCTGATCCCAAATGTATAAACTTATATTTTTCAGTGTCTTCTTTAAAGAATAAATCCATCCAAGGCCATGTTATAAATTCCATACTCATAGAGTGTATTTCACAACTTTCAAATGTTGGGAAATTTATTTCTGGCATATCAATCCAAGTTGACATATATAATTGAAATGCATGACCTGCTTCATGAGTTAATACATCTATGTCATCTGAAGTTTGATTAAAGTTTGAAAATATAAATGGTGACTTGTAGTTTGGTATATATGTACAATACCCTCCTGCTGCTTTTCCTTTTTTAGTTACTAAGTCCATAAGCTCATTTTCCATCATAAAATCAAAAAACTCTTTAGTTTCCTTTGACAGTTCTGAATACATTTTTTTACCACTTTCCATTATATATTCAGAGCTTCCCTTTGGAGTTGCATTTCCACTTAAAAATTCAAACCCTTCATCTACATATGTAAGTTTATCTAATCCTAATCTTTCTTCTTGTCTTTTATAAAGCTTACTAGCAACAGGTACTATATATTTTAAAACTTGAGATCTGAAATTTTTAACCATTTCAGCATTGTAATCAGTTCTCATCATTCTTATATATCCTAATTCAACGAAGCTATCAAAATTTAATTTCTTAGCAATTGTAGTTCTTATCTTTACTAATTGATCAAAAATATCATCAAATTGCTCTTCATTTTCTTTAAAGAAATTATAATATGCGTTTGATGCTTTTATTCTAACATCTCTATCTGTTGATGACATGAATTTTCCCATACCAGATAGATTTCTTTCTTCTCCTTCAAAATCTATTTTTGCAGATGCTAATAATTTAGTGTATTTAGAACATAATTTATTTTCTTCCTGTAAATCCTTTATTATCTCTGATGAAAAAGATTTTAAAGAATAATCTGCTATATCTATAAATTGCTTTCCAAAGTCTTTTGCTATATTATCTTTGAATTTAGAATTTATAACTGACTTATAAAATAATGAATTTAATTCCTCATATAATGGAGAATACTCATCCCAATACTCTCTTTCTTTTTCGTAAAATTCATCTAAAGTATTTATGCTATGTCTTATAGATGATAATGTAGCCATAGTTTCTACATTATTTCTAAGTATATTAAGTTTTTTTATGTTTTCTTTTTGTTCTTCATATGTACAAGAATTATTTATCTTATCAATTATACTTATAAATTCTTTTTTAACTTCTTCATATATTGGTCTTTCATATTTATAATCTGAAAATTTCATAATATCACTCCTTCATATTAATTATATCCTAAGTTGTATGTTTTTTTATATATCAAATAAATAGTTTAATCAATAGATTATTAAGTCTATATTTCCGTAACTAAGTAATGTTAATTTATTATTTATAAAATTAATAAATATTGATATAATTATTTTAAGTTTTAAATATATACTCTGGAGGGAAATATGTATAAATTAATAGCTTTAGATATTGATGGTACGTTATTAAATAGTGAAAAAAAAATAACAAATGAAGTTTTTAATTCTATTCAAGAAGCAAAAAAATCTGGTGCAAAAGTAGTTTTATCTACTGGTAGACCATTACCTGGGGTTACACCTTTACTTGATGAATTAAACTTAAATGATGATGGGGATTATGTTATATGTTTTAATGGTGCTGTAGTTCAAGAGGTTAAGAGTAAAAAGATTTTATCTAATATTGAAATGTGCCATGATGATTTTGTATTAATAAATAATTTAGCTAAAGAGAATAATACTCATGTACATATAAATACGCCAACTAATCTTATAATACCAGAAGAGACTCCAAACAAATATACAATACATGAAGCAACTCTTAATAATATCGATATAGTTTCTATGAATGAAGAAGATATAAATGATGATATAACATTCTGTAAGATAATGATTATAGATGAACCTGAGAAATTAGAAGAGGTTTTAGAAAATATACCTAAAGATTTATTTGATAAGTATACTATAGTTAGGTCTGCTCCATTTTTCTTAGAGTTTTTAAATAAGAATGCTAATAAGGGTACTGCTCTTGAAGCTCTATGTAATACTATAAATATACCTTTAAGTAAGTCAATTGCTGTTGGTGATGAGGAAAATGACCAACATATGATAAAAATGGCTGGTCTTGGTGTTGCTATGGGTAATGCTAGGGATAGTATCAAGGAGATTGCTAATTATGTGACTTGTAGTAATAATGAGCATGGCGTGGCTAAGGTTATAGATAAGTTTATATTAAATAGATAATGTTAATTAGACTGTAAGTAAGTTTTTGAAATATAATGTTACCTACAGTCCCTTTTTATGATGATATTATTTTGCTAGGATATTTTAGCTGACTTTGAGATAATGTTGTAATAAAAATAACCATACCTTTGTATTTTCAATGATTTGAATTATAAGGTATGGTTATTTTATAATTTTATATACATTATTTGTAATATATTAAAATTATTCACTACATCTTATATATATTTATTCTACTTTTTCATTACTGCAATATCTTCTATTTCCTTTATACTAAGCCCTGTCTTTATAGATATAGTTTCTATATCAAGTACATCTAAAAGTGATTTAGCTATTTCAATAGCTTTATTTCTTTCTCCTTTCTTAATTCCTCTTTCCATCCCCTTTTCCTCTGCATTAGCTAAAGCACTTATCTCATCCCTTATAGATTTCTCCCTTATAAAATATAACGCTCTTTCTTTTTCATCCATACTCAATCTATAAAGTTCATCTTTAGCTTCTCTAATTTCTTTATTAGTCATTTCTAACTTTCTTACTACTTCACTTTCAGGATCCCTTAAAAACTCTACCCATCCCTCTAATACATCTACTATATCTTTTTCTGAGTTTATCTTTTTAAGTTTCGGTATTTCTATAAAATGAATTTCTTCTAAATCTGTTAATTCTTCATTAGTTTCAATTTCCTTTAATCTATATCCATTATGGAACCTATCATTTTTTAAATATTTAAAATCTAATATATTTATGCATACTGTTCTACACAGCTTATCATATCTATCCCCTTCTTCTAGTTGCTCTTCATATAATTTGCTCCAATAGTATAAACTTCTTTGTATCATATTGTATTCATTTTTTAATTGAATTTCTATATTTATAATTTCATTTTTACTTGTTACTGCCTTTACATCCAATCTTGAAAACTTATCCTCTATGTACGACTTATCTATATCTGTATTTTTTATTTCAACATCTGTTATATTATTTTTAGGTTTTAGTACTGCATTTAAAAATGATATTAACACCCCTGGATGTTTCTCTGAGCCAAATATCTTCTTAAATACAAAATCTATTTTAGGATTTAATAATCTTCTTTCCATATTAATATCACCTTTTTATTTTTGATTTTATTATATCATATCTGTATTTTATTAGTATTATTATTTAAATAACTACACTCATATCAAATATTTTAATTAATATTATAATTTACTCATTTTCTATAAGTTTTTAGCATCTTTTAGAAAAACATATAGATTACAAGACTTAATAGTACAAAATAAAAATAACCATACCTTTGTATTTTTAATGATTTGAATTATAAGGTATGGTTATTTATATAATTTGATATATATAATAAATTATTCTTAATGTATAACAATTGTAATTTAAATACGTTCTATTTTCTTTATTTATTGATAATATTTCTAACCTGAATTTCACTTATTCCATACTTCATAGAAATATCTTTGTAACTTCCCTTAAATTCATCTCTTATCATCCTATTTCTAATAGGCTTAACCAAATTACTTTCATTAGGAATATACAAATTACTCCCACCAGCCAACTTAACCAAATCCTTAAAAGCATCCATACCTATAACCTCAACCACATCCTTAACACTATCAGGAACATCACTTTCAGTTAAAAACTCCAACATACTATCCCTCCTCATAAATTTAATCATATATATAAATTCGACACCTAATAATTAACCTCCTACAAAATAATAAAATCCTTATATATCAAACTTAATAAAAAACATTGTAACCTTTAAGAAAACAACTAAAGGAGGAATAAACTATGAAATGGTATCTAGACTTTGGACATGGAGGAAAAGATCCTGGAGCAATCGGTCCTACAAATTTAAAAGAAAGTGATGTAGCTTTAAAAATAGGAATGATAATAAAAGAAAATCTTGAAAATGCACTTGAAAAAGTAATAACTACTCGTGAAGATGATAAATACTACTCACTAGACTATAGAACTAAAAAAGCAAACAACGAAAACTGTGACTACTTTATAAGCATACATCTAAATTCAACAACTAACTCATCTGCAAAAGGATGCGAAGTATGGCTATATAATGAAAACAGTAAACTTCAAACACTTGCTAATAGTCTATGCAATAACCTAGCAACTAAAATGAATACACCTAATCGTGGAGTTAAATATTCTAAAAAATTATCAGTACTTAAAAATACTAAAATGCCATCTCTTTTAATTGAAATAGACTTTATATCAAATAAAGAAGTAGAAAATAATCTAAGAAATGATAATCACCTAAAAAACATAGCCGATACAATATCATCTACTCTACTTTCATTTGTAAATAAATCTATTGTTGAAGATAAAGTATTTTATAGAGTATGTATAGGCTCATTTAGCAATAAAGATAATGCAGTAAACCTTAAAAATGAAGCTATTTGTAAAGGATTTAAAGATACTCATATATACACTACCTAATAAAATTTTTATAAAATACTTTAATATAACATGGCCTTAAAACTGTAAATAACCATACCTTAGTATTTTCAATAATTTGAATTATAAGGTATGGTTATTTATCTAATTTAATATAAATTTTTCAAAATATTTTAAAACTATGATTTTTATTAATATAAATTTTTAATACTTTTATCATAAGTATTAATACATATATTCAAACCCGTACACTGATAATAGCATAATAAAATTTATATATGCTAAAACCATAAAATCCCCCTATTTTTCTAAACCGACATTATATTAAAATTCCCAACTACTTACTGTCTAATTAATCCGTTTTTATACTATATCTTCAACAAATTCATTTTTACATACTTTTCCAAGTGAATTTGCAACTGTTATAGCTGAAGTCATTGTTCCATTAACATTTAGCATAGTTCTTCCCATATCTAGTATCGGATCTATAGCAAGTATTCCTCCTGCTAATTGGAAATATGAACCTAACCCTAGTCCTGATAAAACTACTGATACAGCCATAGTAGCCGTTCCTGGAAGACCTGCTATACCTAAAGAACTTATAGTTATTACTATTAATGCCATAGCATAAAAACTAAAGTCCATGTTTATACCTGCCATATTTGCTATAGTAACTATCATAAGTGCTGGATATATGCCTGAACATCCGTTAAGCCCCATATTTGAGCCTAAACTTCCAATAAAACTTGCAGTTCCTGATTCAACCCCAATATTATCAGTTAATGCTTCTATTGTAACTGGTAATGTAGCTAAACTTGAACGTGAAGTAAATGCCAGTAATAAAGCTTTAGATACATTTTTTAAATAAGTTATTGGATTTACTCCATTAAATGTTACTATTATTAAATGAACTACAAACATTATGATAACACTTACATATAAAGCTATTATAAAGTTTAATACTTCAAATATTGACTCTATACCATTTTGTGCTATTGTATTAGCCATTAATGCAATAACTGCATATGGCATCATTTTAATTATTGTTATAGAAACACTTACTATTATCTTATAAAAAGCTTCAATTAAATCTACAAATGGTCTTATTAGCTCACTATATTTTTTATTAAGTCTTTTTATTGCATTTCCTATAAATGCTGCAAATATAACTACTGCAACTATATTTGCATTTGCCATAGATGCTACTATATTTGAGGGTAATAATCCTCTTAAGGTATCTACTACTGAACTAATCTCTCTTATTTCAGTAGTACTAGTTACAACTTTAGTACCAATACCTAATTTAAATAAATTACCTACAATTAGTCCTATTGATGCTGCTATAGCCGTTGTTCCTAATAGCATTAATATGGTTCTAGATGTTAATTTTCCCAAATTCTCATCTTTATTCATATTCATAATAACTCTTATTATTGATGTTAATACTAATGGTATAACTAACATCTTTAATAAATCCATAAATCCATATCCCACAAGACCATACCAAGTAGTTACTTCTTTTAGCCAACTAATTTGTGTTGGGTCTTTAGGAAACTTAGCTATGTACTGAATTATAAATCCTAAAATTGTACCCATTCCCATTGATACTAGCATTAACTTAGTGAAATTTAAACTTTTCTTTATTTTGTTGATTACAAAAAATAACCCTATTAGTAATACTATAAATAAAACTGTGTTGATATTTGAAATCATCATAAATTCCGATAAAAATGTACTTCCCATATTAATCTCCTTTATTTTATTATCATTTTGATAATTGCTATTATACTATTATCAAAATGATAATGCAATAATAATTTATATAAAAAATAACCATACTAAATTATTGAAAACATTTTAGTATGGTTATTTTTATATTATTAAAAGTTTACTCACCAGTTTTTATATTATATTTTTTCACTTTTCGATACAAAGTAGCAATTCCAATGTTTAAAGCTTTAGCTACTTGTTTCATTTCTTGAGTATTACTGCCGTACTTATTTATTGCTTTTTCAATTTCTTCTTTTTCTAGTTGTTCAACAGTTTTTATTTCTGCTTTATATAATTCATCTAATTTATATGATATTAAGTTTGACATACTATTTATAAATGCACATAGTTCTTGGTCTTTAGAAAGAATTTTATTTTTTTGTTCTTCTGTAAAGGCAGCAATCCCTAAAATTCCTAAGTTATCACTTCCTAGCATTATTGGAGAGCAAATATCTACTAATTCTTTGCAATCTTTATTATGAACACAAGTTTTACAATTATCTTCTAAATCACGATTAATAATATAAGGCTTATGTGACTTTAACACTTTTGAAAAAGCTGAATTATCTGAAATTTTTTCATATATCTTATCCTTAAAGACGCCTGTTCCAGCAATTCTAATTAAATCTTTAGAAACTACAGTTACATCAACATCTAAAACAGTACATATATTTTCACATATACTTTGTATATAATTAGTTATATCGTCAAGTTTCACTTTTAAACCTCCCAACATATTTTTAGTAAAAAAGTGGTTTTCTTAAGTATATCATAATATTAATAATAATTATTATTAAATTTAATCTACTTATAAATTCTTATTTATTATAGCACTCTTTAAATTCATTTATTAGCATTTAGTATATTTTACAAAGTACGTATAAAATTTTTTTATAAAATACTTTAATATAACATAAAATTAAAACCTCCTATACTTATATTAAATAATAAATAAGGAGGTAATAACATGTCAGTTATAACTATGAATAACCCATCTAGCTTAAGAGTAAAACTAGATGCTGGACTAAATGATTCTACTGGGAATACTATAGTAAAATCTAAAACTTACTCAAACTTAAAATACAATGCTAATAATCAAGATGTATATGATGTAGCACAAGCTCTTATGGGACTTCAAGATTATCCTGTACTTGAAGTGTTAAAGCAAGACTCTACAACTTTAGCGTAATGCATGTAAAAAAGAAGGGAGAATAAATTATGGAAACTACTAAAAAACTTATTATGTCATTTTTAACAAGTGATGATAGAAAAGTATCTTTATCAGTTGATAACCCAAGAGAGGATATTACAGAAACTGAAATTAAATCAGCTATGGACTTAGTTGTTGAAAAAAATATATTCGCTCCAAATGGAGCTGATATAGTGTCTACTGTTGAGGCTAAGGTAGTAGTAACTGATACTACTGAATATGATTTAATGTTGTAATAAAAAGCTATGCCTTGGTTGGCATAGCTTTTTTGAAAGGAGTATTTTTATGGAGTTTGATTTACAAAATCTTATAGCTTCTGTTGGTTTTCCTATAACCCTTAGTATGTATTTACTTGTAAGGATTGAGGGAAAACTTCAGACTCTATCTGATAGTATAAATGAGTTATCTAAAAATATTATAAGTATGAAATAATATAAATTTAGTTTGTAGTTATTATATATTGCAAAATAAATTTATATAAAAATAATTAAAATATGATATAATAATATAAATAAAAAATACTCAGTGCTGCCAACACTGAGTATCCTTAGAACATTTATTTTGTTTTGGGGCTATCAGATTATAAATAAAAAATATTTCAAGAATTTAGCGCTTATCTTTGCAGGATGGGGCGCTTTTTTCTTTGCTTTTAATTTCTATATCAAGTCCAATTACTTTGATTTTAATTCTTATGTAATTAAAAAATATGCTACTTTTTATATTTAAGTTAATAAAAACTAACAAAAGTAGCATTACTAATATAAATTCAAGCATATCTGATACCACCTCCTTTGAGCATAGTGAAAAATCACTGATAACCCATGGAGGATAAAAATATTCAAAAAACCCCCGTAGCCATCCACCTACGGTATTAACTTTATCAGTATACCATAAAGTTAAATTAAAATATAGTTATAAATATTGTTATATTCATAACTTTAATATATTGATATTACAAATATTCATATTATTGAAAGGAGTATTTTTATAGAGTTTGCTTTACAAAATCTTATAGCTTCTGTTACTTTTCCTATAACTCTTAGTATGTATTTACTTGTAAGGATTGAGGACTCTATCTGATAGTATAAATAAATTATCTAAAAATATTATAAGTATAAAATAATTTAAGGAGTGTATATCATAACTAAATATACACTCCTTAAATTTAAGTAAAAATTAATCTTTTATACTATCACTTTTTCTCCTCAGCAATTTGCTTAATACATAAGTCATCATTTATTTTTACAATAATAATTATAACTATCTTCAAGAAGTATGTGTCTTTCTGAACTTCCAATTTCACTTAAATTACTTACTAAACTTAATCTCATCTGCATATCAAAAAATGAAAATATATAAATAAAGTTATTTAAAAGTGTATTAAAATCTAAATTTCCTTCAATCCATTTTCTACTTACACTGACTCTGCATATATTTTTATCAACTGAATATATTACAGGTTCTTCTTGATTTTTATCATATGTTACTTCAACTTCTGTTTCTATACCTGTGCTATTTTTAAATATTTTATTACTCTCCTGTATATACCTACCCTTTGCTTTTAATTTAATTTTGTCACTAATATTTAATTCTTTAAATTTATTTGGAAAATTAATTACCATTCCAAGATATCTTAGATTAACATTTTCAGATTCAATATATTTAACAATTATTTCCTCTTTGTTATTTTGAGTTAATGATTTAGGTAAATATATTTCATCTCTATTTTGATTTTTTTCATATATATATTTACCAATTATAATTTCCGCACATTCACTATCTTCTATCATATATTTAGTTATAATTTCATCAAATTTTTTTACTATTTTTTCATGTTTAAGTATTAAATTATAATGAAAATTAGGATTATTTAATAACTCTTCAAAGTCTAAATCTTTAATATTATTCAAAATATCATCCCGTTTTATTAATTCAAAAAAATCTTCTCTATATATAAAATCTACTTCATTATATAAACTTAAAAAGCTTTCTTTATTTTTTCCATTAAACTTCCCTATTCTTCTTTGTATGATCTTTAATACCTCATCAAATTTTTTATTTGTTTCATTTATAATTCTTTCTTTAATCTCATTATCTTTACTAAATTTAATTATATTAAAATATTCTAATACATCATTTATATTATATTCTTATATTTCATAATTAAAATTATTAGTAAAATTAATAATATTATTTATATTCATATTAGTTGTAAGGTCATATTTAGAATAAATTTTAACTCTGTCCATACTATTTCTCCTAATGCATAAATATTAACACCTATATTAATTTATAAAAACTATCGTCTCCATTTATAATATTTTATAATATTCAAAATCATTTCTTAAATCATATAAGTATACTTTAAATCTTATTTATTTTAAACAATTATAAAAAATTCGCTTCGCTCATGTCGCCAACGACTTCGTCCGTTGCTTGAGCCACTGCGTGGGCGAAGCATTTCAAAATCTTTTTTACGCTCAAAACCAGTTGATTGATATTACTTACATTCAGAAGTTATCCACATTTTTTAAAATATTATAATATCCTTAAGCGTAAAATATAACGCGTCATACTTAAATAATGACGCGTCATTGTTATTAAAGGACACGTCATCATTTAAATCATTTTATAAGGACGCGTCATCTTCTTTATAATTACTTAATACATACCTTACTTTATTAGAAGTTCCTATTTTCTTTATTAATCCTTTATTTATTAATTTATTGCACAACCTTAAATTTTTATTTTTATCAAATCCAAGATGTATTTCACTTAAACTTCTATTTGTATACCCATTAGTCACAATAAAATCTAATAGCTTTTTTTCATCTCCTGTAATAGAGTCTAAATCAATATTTTCATCCTCAGCTTCATTGTAATTTTTATTTATATGATATATCTTCCCACGTCCATATCCTTCTTCTACAAGAAACTCTTTCTGAACTAATCCATATAAAATTTTAGTAATATCATTAGGATGATTATTACAAATAGTTTGTAACCTTGAATTAGTGACGCGTCCTTCTAAGTACGCTGTAACTATAGCTAATATTTCTAATTCATCAAGAGAGTCAAACTTTTTACCATATAACTCTTTTATTTTTGTTATACACTCTTGCGGTATAAGTGATACCATCCATAAATCCAGTGTCACTATATTTAAATTTGTATTTTCTTCTAATTGAGGTAATCTCCAATGTTGTTGATTCCATGCTTTAAGTATTGTAGGAAATCCAGACCCTATATTTTCTCCAAGACCTATCAGCCTTAATATTGTTTGTATTTTAGGGTTTCTTGATTTAGAATTTCCACCGCTAAATATATCCTCTTTTGATATTTTCAAATTTCCAGCATTAGAAAACTCATAATGATCTTTATATCTAATAACTTTTAATGTACCTTGACTATTATAATCTCCATGTACTATTGCATTTACAAATGCTTCTCTTAATGCTTTATGTACTAATGTATCATCTATTCTAGTTAGATTTTCCATATAAAATGGTACTTTTAGCCCTTCGGTTAATTTAGGAATTACCATTGTATAAAAATTATATAAATTATTTTCCCACGTACCATCTATAGTAATTCTATCATTATATCTGACCTCTTCATTGCTATCTCTTTCATCTCTGAAGTCTATGTTTATATATGGATAAGCTTCCCTTATACTTAATCCCTTCCCAAACATTAAAAGTCCTGCTAATGTTAATCCCTCTTGTTTTGTGCTTCTATTTCTTGAAATAGCACCTAATTGTCTTAAAAAGTCCTCATCAGATAATTCATTCCATATATGATCTGGATTTACTACTACAAATCTATTTCGATATCTCTTTAAAGTATTTGCATCTATATCACACATATCATAGCCTTCTAAAATTATCGAATCTCCGCCTTGTTCTGAGGCATCTCTTATCATTGCCTTTACTTCATCCTCATGACATTTATAGTCTCCCTCATAATTTCTCTTATATGTTCCTTTATAAGGGTTTCCATTTATAAATATCGGCTTGTCTTTATAGTATGCTCTTGGTATATTTATTTTTATAACAGATTTATTATCTATATCTATAACTTCTAAATCTTCATTTTTTAATATATTTTTATTAACTTTTTCTCCATTTAATATGCTCCAAAAGTCTTTTATAACTTTGTCTACACTTTCAACTCCAGTTATTATTAGTTCATTATCTACTTCATCTATTCCTAATAATATAATACCCCCGTTTGTATTAGCCATTGCTGAATATGTATCCCATAACGATTTAGGAACTTCATTTTTAGATTTTTTGCATTCTAAATCTTCACTTTCTCCTAATTTAAGAATATCTAGTAATTGTAATGTATTCATAATATCACCTCCTGATACTTAATACTAATATAATTGTATCATAAAAATAATTTATTTTTATTCTATAATTTCAAAATAAATCTATAATAAAATCAATTCACTCTTTATTAATAATATTCCTAACCTGAACTTCACTTATCCCATACTTCATAGAAATATCCCTATAACTTCCCTTAAACTCATCTCTTATCTTTCTATTTCTAATAGGCTTAACCAAATTACTTTCATTAGGAATATACAACAAACTTCCACCAGCTAACTTCACCAACCCTTTAAAAGCATCTATACCTATAACATCAACCACATCCTTAACACTATCGGGAACATCACTTTCCGTTAAAAACTCTAACATACAACTCCCCCCTACCCAAATAATCATACATATAATTTCTACATCAAATAATTAACCTCCTACAAAATAATAAAATCCTTCTATATCAAACTTAATAAAAACTATTATAACCTTTAATAAATAATGATTTTAAAACTAAGGAGGAATAAAATATGAAATGGTATCTAGACTTTGGTCATGGAGGAAAAGATTCTGGAGCAATAGGTCCTACAAATTTAAAAGAAAGTGATATAGCCTTAAAAATAGGAATGATGGTAAAAGAAAATCTTGAAAATGCATTTGAAAAAGTAATAACTACTCGTGATAATGACAAATACTATTCACTAGATTATAGAACTAAAAAAGCAAATAATGAAAACTGTGACTACTTTATAAGCATACATCTAAATTCAGCAACTAACACATCTGCAAAAGGATGTGAAGTATGGCTATATGATGATAATAGTAAACTTCAAACACTTGCTAATAATCTATGCAATAACCTAGCAACTAAAATGAATACACCCAATCGTGGAATTAAATATTCCAAAAAACTAGCAGTACTCAAAAACTCAAAAATGTCTGCTCTTTTAATTGAGATAGACTTTATATCAAATAAAGAAGTAGAAAACTATTTAAGAAATGATAAAAACCTAAAAAACATATCAGATACAATATCATCAACCCTACTTTCATTTGTAAATAAATCTATTATAGATGATGGAGTATTTTACCGAGTATGTATAGGCTCATTTAATAATAAAGATAATGCTATAAATCTTAAAAATTATGCTATTTCAAAAGGATTTAAAGATACTTATATATACACTCCTTAGTAAAACTTTACAAAATTTTAAAGTAAAATTTTTTTATAAAATACTTTAATATAAAATTTTTCTCAAATTTCCTATACTTATATTAAATAATCAATAAGGAGGTAATAACATGTCAGTTATAACTATGAATAACCCATCTAGTTTAAGAGTAAAGTTAGATGCTGGACTAAGTGATTCTACTGGGAAAACTATAGTAAAATCTAAAACTTACTCAAACTTAAAAAACGATGCTAATGAACAAGATGTGTATGATGTAGCACAAGCTTTAATGGGACTTCAAGATTATGATGTACTTGAAGTTTTAAAACAAGACTCTACAACTCTATCAGAATAACTAAAATAAAAAAGAAAGGAGATTAAATTATGGAAACTACTAAAAGACTTGTTATGTCATTTTTAACAAGTGAAGATAAAAAGGTATCTTTAACAGTTGATAACCCAAGAGATGATATTAATGAAACAGAAATAAAATCAGCAATGGATTTGGTTGTTGAGAAAAATATATTCGCTCCAAATGGTAGTGATATTGTTGCTACTGTTGAGGCTAAGGTGGTAGTTACTGATACTACTGAGTATGATTTAGTCTTATAATAATAAAAGCTGTGCCTTAGTTGGCATAGCTTTTATCTTATCTAATTTTATTGAAAGGGGTATTTTTATGGAGTTTGATTTACAAAATCTTATAGCTTCTGTAGGTTTTCCTATAACTCTTAGCATGTATTTGCTTGTAAGGATTGAAGGAAAACTGCAAACTCTATCAGATAGTATAAATGAATTATCTAAAAATATTATAAGTATGAAATAAAAAAATAGGAGCTCTGCTCCTATCCTTTTGCTTCGCAATATATTAAGATTGTTCACCAAATCTATTATACAAATTGGAATTTTACTTGAGGAATAGATTTATCATCATTATCTTCATCAACTTTAATTATCTTTCCTCCCATTTTTTTATAGAACTGCTGTGCAGATAAATTATACTTATTACATGAAACAATAAACTCTCTTACTCCTTGATTTTTTAATTCATTTTTTGCAAATTGAAATAAATTTAATCCTATACCTTTACCTTGATACTCTTTGGCTAAATATAATAAACCTATATCATGAGTATGTTTATCAAATGCTCTCATAATTTTACCACAGCTCATATATCCAATAATTTTATAACCATCTAAGACAACAAACAGTTTTTGTGATTGTTGTTTTATCATATCCTTAAATTTATTTTCATTCAAATCAATATCATACTTATCTAATTTTTTATCTGGATAAATTCCTCTATAAGTTGTTTCCCATACTCTTCTTTTTAATAAAGCTAAACTTCTACAATCCTCATATGTTGCAACACGAATTTCCATTTGCCATCACCTCTTAATATATATAATAAATCCTACTTATCATATGATATCAAAAATATTTTTACTTCACATTATATAACAATTACGAACTTGATTATATTATAACACTAACTTAATTCAAGATTACATTTAGAACATTTTTGTCACTTTTTAATTTTTTGAATACATTGGCATTACTTTAATACACAAGTTTTCCACAGATTTTGAAGTATCATAATTTCCTTATAAGTAAAAAAATATACTCGATATCTATAATTATAATATCAATATATACAATAAAATAATAATAATCTCATGCAGTAAGTTTTTAGTCTGGCCTCACAGGTTGTAGCGGTTTTTGCTACAATCTGTGAGGTCAGACTGACCCGAAAGCTTTGACCCTAAAATATAAATAAAGAGAGTTGAGGTAGGAGCGGTTTTTGCTCCTACTTCAACTCTCTACATCAAATTATTTTTTAAGCATTTTTTATATTTAATCTTTTTTTATAGACTTAATTTCAAAAGATATACTATCATTCTTTTCATATAATTTCTTTATTATATCATTATTATTAGATATAAGATTTACTGAAAATACAACTATCATACATATTATAAACCCTATAAATATATTCTTAGTCCATCTCAATACAGACTTAAATAAATCAAGTTTATTCTGTGTAATTTTTGAATTAATTAAAATCTGTTTTGAATAATCTAAATTTAATTTAGGTATATCATCTACATCATAATCAAAATATTTTTTATATAAATCCTTTAAATACAATTCAGAATTATTATAATTTGAAATACTTCCAAAAAATATAAGTACATCTCCATTTTCATAAGAGCTTTCATCTTCTCCATCTTTAAACTCATTAATATTTGGATTAAAAGAAGATAAGCATTTATATATTGGTATTAACCATAATATTCCAAATACAAGATAAACCAATTTATATATTACAGCACAATCACTACTATAAAGTTTTACTATCTCAAATAGCACTACAACTGCGAAAGCTAAAAATGCAGCATGCTTAGCTTCAGCAAAATTCAATTCTGATTTTACTATTGATAGTATATCCTTTAATTCTGTTAAAATAATTTCATCCTTACTTTTTCCATCCACTTTACTACTCACGATTCTAATTCCTCTTTTTATTATAATATTTTCCCATAGCTTTCAACTGTTTTACTGCATCTTCACCATGTTTTAAATCTTTTAATATCCAAATATTATCTTTTATGTAGCTTTTGTACTGCATATATAAACTCCATGCACTATGGCATATAGCTATACTTTTTAATTTATCATCTATAGTATTTATCTCACCACCTGGATGGTGTGTGCAAAATACCTTTATTTCATCTTTATAAGGATTTATATGCCAATGTTCTATAGGTATTTTATTCCAATCTATCTTTTTATTTATATCTTCTATAACAACCACTTCATTTGGATATTCACTTGGATATATAATTCTAACATCTATGGAGTTTCTATTTCTATCTCCTTTTGTTTTACACTTTTTTTCAATCTCATATGGTATTAATTTTCCAATTGCATATATTTCCATTGGTATCATGGTCGGTTCTATAGAAAGTTGCATTAATGGAAAATAGCTCTTAAGATTTTCGAAATCTTTTATAACATAATTATAATATTTATTAAAATCAGTGCCTGTATATTTTGGCACTGATTTACAATTTAAACTTACCATATAGACCCCCAAGGCATTGGTCTTTTAGGTCCCTCATTTCCTTGGTTATTTCTTATTTGACTATTGTTAATTGCATATTTATTAATACTATTTTGAGTCTGCTCATTTTCACTAAGTTTTTCATTAAATTCCTCTATTGTTGCACTTGATTTATAAAATCCAGATTTACCTATAGATTCAAATAACTGTATTAGCGTTGAGTAAGTTAACTCATTTGAACTTTCATCTTTTTCTTCAATTTTTTCTTTAAGCTCTTTTCGTATAACTACTTGAGATTTTTCTGCATACTCATCTTCTGCCTTATCTGCAATTTTATAAGCATCACTTAAAACTATGTTATCCTTATTACCATTTAAACCTAATCTTGTAGCTATAAGCTTTCCAGAACCACAACCTATTCCTATATAAATTTTATTTGAACCTAATTTTTCTTTTATATCTTCATCATTATTTAAGTTTTGTATTTTAGAATTTAATGTAAAAGCTGCTTTTAGCATCCTTACTATTGCATCTTCTTCATCAGAGTAATCATTGTATACAATAACTATTCTATCTCCTTGATATTGAACCTTTGTTCCTTTACTATCATTAGTTACATCACCCATTATTATATACATATCTTCCATAACATCTTTAAGATTATCTAAGTTATTATCATTATTATTAAATAATTTAGTAAATCCTCTTATATCTGCACATAAAACATATCCATCTTCTATCTTCTTATTTGTACCTTTAAGAGATAGCCTATCAAATGAAAGTTGCTTATTAACACCTTCAAATGATATATCTTTTAAATTTATTGATTTAGACTCATCTTCTACTCTCTTTTTTACATCATCTAAATTAGCTTCTATCTCAGATAATCTAGATTCATCAAAAATATCATTATATTTAGCTTTATATATAACCTTACTTTTTATTTTCCCATATAATTCATCAACTTCTTCATCACTTAACCTTATGAACTTTGATTTTAAAGATGTTGGTAGTTTATCAACAAATTTACCCATTGCATATACATAGTCTTTAGGTGCAAATGATTGAACCTTAGCAGAATTATTAGCTACACTTCCTATGCTAGTATATTCATCTCCATTTACTGCATCCACTATATTATAATCATAATAACTACCGAAATCTATTCCACCATGAATTTTAAATTTGGTATATTTAGAGTATTTTCCAAGACTATTAAATATATTGTTTGTATATATATAGCATGCTACTAATGCCTCTAATACATTTTCATCTATTTCATCCTCTTCATTTTTTTGTTTGAATATAACATGTGCTCTACCAGATGTATACTTTTCTACAAATCCACCATACTGTTTTATAAGCTTTGAAAAACCTACAAAGTAAGTATTTAGCCTGTGAAGTGTTCTTTTTAAATCATCATCTATTTTCTCTTCTTCTTTTATTATATCTATTAAATTTTTTATATTTATATAAAAATGTATTCCTATATTTTTATCCATTTATTATCTCCTTTTATTTATTGATTGATATTAATTATACCATAGTTATAAATTTCCAAAACTATTAATTTATAATATATTTCCAAATTTGTAAATAATTTATAGAATATATAATATATGACTATTATACTATAGTTAAACTATAATAAAAAATTGGAGGTATATAAGCATGTCACTTTTAACATTTTTATCTGATGAACATTTATATTCATGTATTGATAAATTATATAAAGCTTATTTAAGAGATAAAAGAGATTTAAGTTTAACAGATTTATATAAAAACAAACTTGATCCTATAAAATCATATTTTGATATGGAATTTAATGAAATTGAACTATCAGAGTTTATTGATAATGAAGCTAAAAGAAAAGCTGATAAAAATATTAATAATCATATCGGTAATTTTCACCAAGAATTGCTTGATGGATTAAATGGATTTGAAGCTCCTCAAAATGCTGGTTATGATGTAAAGAAATTAGATAATACAATTTTCGGAGAATTAAAAAATAAGCACAATACCATGAATTCATCATCAAGCGAAGCAACATTCAAAAAATTAGAAAGCTATGCTGATGAATATCCTGATGCTACATGTTATTTAATTGAAGTTGTTGCTTCACAAAGTCAAGATATATTATGGACACCAACATGTAGTGGTAAATCCTACTCTCATGATAGAGTTAGAAGAATATCAATAGATAAATTCTATGAATTAGCAACGGGTAGAAAAGATGCTTTCAAAGAACTTTGTGATGCCATTAGAATAGCAACACCTCATGTTATAAATAAGTTTAAAGAAAGTAATGGTGAAAATATAAGTGTCATGACTACAAATAAAGCTTATAAAGATTTATTACATAAATCACAAGTACAAAATATAGATGTATTAGATGTTATTTTTAAAGATAATTTAACTGGATATAATGGTTTCTAATAAAAATAAGCTATATACATTATGATGTATATAGCTTATTTTATCTATTTTAAAATTTCTAAAGCTTTTAATGACATTTCTTTAATATGTGGCTTAATATTATCATTTTTCAATAATTCTTCTCTTGATAACCAATAAAATTCTTCACTTTCACCATTTCTAGGATTAGTATTATCACTATCAGATTTAGCAAAATATATAAAATCAATATTCTCTTTTTCATGACCTATATTCTCTAATAAAAGATTAATTGGACGAGGTATCTGTTTAACTCTACCTAAGTTTAATTGTTCTTCATCATTATATAGTTTAACATATAAACCTGATTCTTCATATGCCTCTCTCAAAGCTGCTTCATGAGGAAGTTCATTTGCTTCTATATGTCCTCCAACAGGAAATAGTGTTTTATATTTTTTATGAAGATGTAATAAAACTCTATTGTTATTAACGATATAAACTGTTGATGTTAATGTTCTATTAAAATTCATTTTACCTCCTTATTATCTATAACTACTATACTTTATTATCATAATATATCTACTCTTCTATACACTCTACCAGAGTACACATAACATCCTCTATATTATATTCTCTATAATCCTCACAGAACTTGTCAATACACTCTATTATACTTTCTCCATCACCTATATATTCATATGTTTCACTATTGAAATATTTATAATTAATATAGTATGTTTCATAATCATTTTGAGTATCATCATAAAAGCAATATCTATGTTGATGAATATCTATATTTAACTTATGTACATTTATATAGTTTTCTGATAAATATGAAATGTATTTACCTTCATCATATATATATCTGTATTCTTCTTCAAAAAAATTATTTTTTATTTTTTCTATAAATTCATGAATATTAGATAATCTAATTACTTCACATCTTTCTCTATCAATAGAGTCTATATTATCCCCATATATAACATCTTTATATTTTTCAAGTAAGTTTTCTTTCTTTAGTACTTGGAATGATTTAACTATATTTTCGTATGTATTTTCATCTCCAGATATAAGTTTCCAAAAACTTTTATCTGTTATTATGTCTTTATTATTTATTAAAGGCTTTGCTCTTCCTTCCATTACATTATACCATGGCTTTTTAAATGGATTAAATGGTATTGCTATAAATGCCTTTATGTTTACATCTGGATTATTATAAATTCTATATGCATACCAATTCAAAATATGTCTATTGAATTTATTTCCATCAGATGCATTAAATTGAGTTGTCTTAATATCTGTTATATACTCAATACCATCCTTTTCTATCCAAATATCTATACCTTGACCTTTTGTTAAATCCTCATATTCAACTTTATCATAATCAATATTAAGTTCTTTAATTATCTTTCTAAGCTCATTAATATACTCATTCAAACATATTTCTGATTTAGAATTTTCCCTTTTGTTACCCCAATTATTTATTAAATTGGTTACCTCTATGGGTAATTTTTTAGGTCTTTTAAAACTTTTTTCATCTTTTATATTAAATCCATTTGCCGAAGCTAACTGTTTTACTAATGGCTCCCATACTCTAGTACCAAAACTAGTTTCTAATCCACCTATAATAGATCTTATCCGTCTTTCTACTGGAAATATCTCTTCTAATACATGATAATTGATATTATCATTTTTTTTACTTTCAAGATAATTCTCTATTCCTGATTTAATTATATCTTCTATATTTTTATACATTTAATTTACCCCTCATAAGATTTCTTATTATAGAAACTATTCTAATATATAAAAACTGAATGTACAACTCTTTTAAATATATAAAAAATAGATAGCTATAAAGCTACCTATTTTTTTGTTTACTCTTTAGTTATAGCTACTTCTCTATACATATCACTTTCATTTAATCTATATTCTTCTACTTTGTTAAGATATGCAACTATAGATAAACCTACTGCTTTTCCAAGCTTTACAGGAACTGCATTTCCTATTTGTTTATATACTTGGCTTACAGATCCTTCAAATCTCCACTCATCAGGGAAACTTTGAATTCTTGCGTATTCTCTAGTAGTAAATGGTCTTGTCTCATCTGGATGACATCTTTCGGTTTGTTTTTGTGCTGGACTGCATGTTAGTGTTAAACAAGGCTCATCCCAACTTATTCTTCTTGCCATACCTCTTTTTCCTCCACCGCTATAATAGCTTTTACCCATATATTCCTTTGCTATATCTTCAGGTAAGTCTATCCAACATCCCCCTGGTGGTACCAAATCTAATACTTTTTTCTTCTTCTCTGGATACTTAGAACCTTCAGATTCCGGCACATCTCTAAGAGCATCTCTTAATGTAGGTATATATCCAAAAGGTTTTGGGAATTTAAACTCTATATCTTTTAAGTCTTTTCTTGTCCCAATTATAATTACTCTTTCTCTCTTTTGAGCTACACCATAATCTGTAGCTTTTAAAATTTTATATTCTACATTGTATCCAATCTCGGTAAATACATCTATCATTGTCTTTAATGTTTTTCCTTCATCATGAGACACAAGTCCTCTAACATTTTCCGCTAAAAACACCCTAGGCATTAATTCTTCTAATATTTTCGCATAATAATAGAACATGGTTCCTCTTACATCTTCTAATCCTAATTTTTTACCAGCATAACTAAATGCCTGACATGGATATCCTCCTGATAATAAATCAACCTCTACATATTTATCTATATAGTTTCTTATTCCTTTTTCTGCAATTTCAACTACATCACCTTGAATTACATTCCACTCTGGTCTATTTGCTCTTAAAGTACTAGCTGCATACTTATCCCATTCCACCAATCCTACATCTTTAAAACCAGCTTCTTCAAGACCTAATGCGAGTCCACCAGCTCCTGCAAATAATTCTACTGCAGTATATTGCCTTTTAGCTAAAACATTACTTATATCTATATACTTATCGTCTTCATTATTAATTGTTTTTATTTCATCTTCATTTTCTATTTCTGACGTAACCATAACTTGAGATGTATTATCATCTTCTATATCATCAGTATCTATAAAATTTATCTGTTTATAATCAACATCTTCTACTAACATTATTTCATCAAATCCAATATCTAAAATATCACATAACTTTTCTACGTTACTCTTTAATGGACTAAACTTATGAGAAAGTATCTCAGATAATTGGTTTTTTGTTATTCCCATCTTACTAGCTAATTCAGTTTGATTTTTTAATCCTTTTAATTTTATTATCTCTTTTATTTTGTTCTTATCAATACTTGTCTTTTTCATGTATTCACCTCTTCCAGTTAGCAATTCCCGTAATTAGTTACGAAAATACCTTAACTTATCCAAGGTATATATTATCATTATCAAGCTTAAAATGTAAATAATTTTTATATTTGTTCCAATAATTATACAAATATTTTATGTTACCTACCATCTACTAAATTATTTAAATCCTCACTTATTAATAATATTCCTAACCTGAACTTCACTTATCCCATACTTCATAGAAATATCCCTATAACTTCCCTTAAACTCATCTCTTATCTTTCTATTTCTAATAGGCTTAACCAAATTACTTTCATTAGGAATATACAACAAACTTCCACCAGCTAACTTCACCAACCCTTTAAAAGCATCTATACCTATAACATCAACCACATCCTTAACACTATCGGGAACATCACTTTCCGTTAAAAACTCTAACATACAACTCCCCCCTACCCAAATAATCATACATATAATTTCTACATCAAATAATTAACCTCCTACAAAATAATAAAATCCTTCTATATCAAACTTAATAAAAACTATTATAACCTTTAATAAATAATGATTTTAAAACTAAGGAGGAATAAAATATGAAATGGTATCTAGACTTTGGTCATGGAGGAAAAGATTCTGGAGCAATAGGTCCTACAAATTTAAAAGAAAGTGATATAGCCTTAAAAATAGGAATGATGGTAAAAGAAAATCTTGAAAATGCATTTGAAAAAGTAATAACTACTCGTGATAATGACAAATACTATTCACTAGATTATAGAACTAAAAAAGCAAATAATGAAAACTGTGACTACTTTATAAGCATACATCTAAATTCAGCAACTAACACATCTGCAAAAGGATGTGAAGTATGGCTATATGATGATAATAGTAAACTTCAAACACTTGCTAATAATCTATGCAATAACCTAGCAACTAAAATGAATACACCCAATCGTGGAATTAAATATTCCAAAAAACTAGCAGTACTCAAAAACTCAAAAATGTCTGCTCTTTTAATTGAGATAGACTTTATATCAAATAAAGAAGTAGAAAACTATTTAAGAAATGATAAAAACCTAAAAAACATATCAGATACAATATCATCAACCCTACTTTCATTTGTAAATAAATCTATTATTGACGATGGAGTATTTTACCGAGTATGTATAGGCTCATTTAATAATAAAGATAATGCAGTTAATCTAAAAAATGAAGCTATCTCAAAAGGATTTAAAGATACTCATATATACACTACTTAATAAAATTTTTTTATAAAATACTTTAATATAACATAAAATTAAAACTTTCTATAATTATATTAAATAACAAATAAGGAGGTAATAACATGGCTGTTACAACTATGAATAACCCATCTAGCTTAAGAGTAAAATTAGATGCTGGAAGAGATGACTCTACTGGAAATACTATAGTAAAATCTAAAACTTACTCAAACTTAAAATATGATGCTAATAACCAAGATGTATATGATGTAGCACAAGCTCTTATGGGACTTCAAGATTATACTGTACTTGAAGTATTAAAACAAGATTCTACCACTCTAGAAGGGTAACTGAAATAAAAAAGAAAGGAGAATAAATTATGGAAACTACTAAAAAACTTATTATGTCATTTTTAACAAGTGATGATAGAAAAGTTTCTTTATCAGTTGATAATCCAAGAGAGGATATTACAGAAACAGAAATTAAATCAGCAATGGACTTAGTTGTTGAAAAAAATATATTCGCTCCAAATGGTGGTAATATAGTAGCTACTGTGGAAGCTAAGGTAGTAGTAACTGATACTACTGAATACGACTTAGTCTTATAATAAAAAGCTATGCCTTAGTTGGCATAGCTTTTATCTTTATAAATTTTGAAAGGAGTATATTTTATGGAATTTGATTTACAAAATCTTATAGCTTCTGTAGGCTTTCCTATAACTCTTAGTATGTATTTACTTGTAAGGATTGAAGGTAAGCTACAAACTCTATCTGATAGTATTAATGAATTATCTAAAAATATTATAAGTATGAAATAGAAGGATATCCATATATATTATATGGATATCCTTCTATAATTTTTTTATGATATTGATTCTATTTTCCAAAATGAAAAATATATACATACTATTATTTGTAATAGCATCAATAATATATGACTTAGTATAACTAAATCTATAGCTAAAATAAGGTGTATTAATTTTTTTTCTATTACATATATAAAAAACTTTTGAGAAAATATGAATACTAAAAATATTACTTCTACTATTGTAGTATATGATATATTTATCAACATTACTTGGTATAGTAATACTGGTTCACGTCCTAAAGTTCTCTTAGATACTCTAGATTTAAGCATTTTTATATTATCATTATCACCTGTAACTAATATAGTTAAATAGGCCATATTAAATGTTATTAATAATGTTATTACAGTTATAGTTGTATTTATAAAATCATTCCCAAAATTAAGTATATTAAAGTCTAAACTAGCATCTATACAAATTACTGATATTATATAAACTATTCCTACTATAAATGGAATAATATAGTTTTTGAATCTTTCATTTTTTTCACTAATTTTATAAAAATCTTTAATAGGCGTAAATAACTCTTTAATTAGCAACCTCAATAATCTCATCTCCAATAAATTCTTTATTAAATTGTTCAAATGCTGATTTAGTACTAAAACAATTAGTATCTGGATCTATTTCTACTTCTAAATAATAATTTTTCTTCATTCCTTCAGTATCTAATCTTATTGTGTTATTTTCTCCTTCAGCTTCTACTATAATTCTCTTTATTTTTTTATTTGTATCCTTTTTATTTAAATAGTCTTTTATTGTTTTTTTAGTAATTGTTGATTTTATAGTAGGTTTATATATTACTTCTACATCTGTTCTTATATCATTTCTATCTGCCATATCTCTAAATTCAGAACAATTTAAATCCTCTTTATCCATTACAAATTTAACTAATTTAAGCTTTTTAGTTTTTGCTAATTCTTCTAAAAACTCATCACTCGGTACTAATTCTAAATTAACTCCAAAAAATCTATTTTCTTTATAATATTCTTGTATACATTTATTTAAATATTCTTGTATTTTTGTTTTAGATATTCCATCTCTATTATATTCTATGTAACAATCTATATTATTATTACCAAATACTATAAAAATATGAGTTCTCTCTTCATCTCCATCTTTTTTGGATTTTAATTTTCCTTTAGGCTCTAATGTTTCTGTGTTAATTACATTTCTTACACTATTATATTTAGCTGATATAAAACATAATTTTAAAACATTTTTACTATAATCATATTCTTCTAAATAGTAAATTTTCATTAACTTTTCATCTTTTATTTTTCTATCATTTCGTTTTTTAGTACAGTTATCTTTTAATATATCAACTAAACTTTTTTGAATATTAAATCCAGTCTCTACATTTTTACCTTTTAAAAACTTAACTTCCAAATCATATAAATTCAATCTCATTTTCGACATATTACCACTCCTATTTACTTGAATATCATTTATTTTACATTATATAGTATTTTTGGTAATATTTATACATATTATTTGTATAGTCTATAATTCAAATTCTTCGCTTTAATTGAAATTATATAATTCTTACTCATCTCGACCAACCTGCTACCCAAAGCCTCATCAATACCAATCAACCTATCAACACCACACTCACTACTAACAATAAGTGGCAAATTATTAAAATACCTGTAATTTATAAGCTCAAACATAATATTTACATCACTATCAGTAATCTTGCCCTTAAACAAATCATCAATAAAAAGCACCCTAGCACTTTTATACCTATTCATCATCTTATTGTAATACACACTATCCATCATATTCTGCTTAATACCAGTAATAGCATCACGATAACCCATATAAACAACACTAATACCCCTATCCATAAGCTCATTACAAATAGCCATACTAAGATGGGTCTTTCCAGACCCAACTTGTCCCAAAAACATAACAGAATTACACCTATTATTTTCAATATCTAAAAACTCATTTTCATAATCCATAGCTTTTTTATAACCTTCCATAGTAGCCATACTTCTAGAAAAATCAAAATTATCAAACCTCTTATTCCTAAACTCTTTACCTATACCGCTCTTTTTAAGAATATCTTCAGCTTCTCTTAATGCTCTACATTCACAAGGAAGTGCCTCATTTTCTACTAGGATAAAAGTCATATCTCTACACTTTGTGCATTTATAACTTTCCTCTATCTCTTCGCATATTTTCATAGGATTTTCTAAGTTCTTCAATTTCTTCATCTGTTGGCTTTCTAGTATACTTTTCATTCTCTCTTTCATTTGTGTTGGCATATTCAATTTTTTTATACTCTCCACTTTCTTCTCTCCTATTCTTAACCCCTATTTCATAAGCTTTCAAATCTTCATAACTTCTAATGTTATTATCTAACCACTGCTTTATAATTCCTGCTACATATCCTTTATTGCACTTTCCTTTGTTTGTCGCTATCTCTATAGCTCTTTTAAATAACTCATAATCTATAAGTTCCGATATTTCAAATAACCACTCTGCAACTATCCCATTTATAAGACCAATATTTTGTTCATACAAATTTTTAAACCTACCTACACTATACGTAGGTTCTTCTTCTTTTTGTTTTTCTTTTTCTTCTTTTTTTTCTTTTTCTTTTTGTTTTTCTTTTTCTTTTTCCCCATACCCATATTCAAAGTTAGATTCTACTTCAGGTATGGGTATAGATACCCTATCCATACCCATATTTATTTTTATTTCACTTTTATCTAATGTGTATCCATACCCTTCACATTGCTTAAAAAATAAATTCACCATATCCATACTCTTTATTTTTTTTAATTCTTCATAAACACACTTTTTAACTTTTGGACTTACTATTTTATTATGCTTTATCCAATTCATTAAAAATACTTCTCTAGTTTCTTCACAATACACAATCTTTTTATACTCTATAAATCTATTTAAAAGCTTGTCCACAGTTTCTCTGTTATATCCTGTTTCAGTTTCTATTATTCTTTTAGGTAATTCATATATTCCACATTGGCTTGTCTTACTATTTGTCATTAAATATATATAAAAATATTTTTCCTCTGGTGTTAAATCAAGTACAAATCCATCTTGCCAATAATCTATATGTATATGTCTATAAACTGCCATATTAAACTCCCCCTTAGTCTAATTTTTTGTATTATTTATCTATTTATATTTACATATTTTCTATATTTGTTTATAATTAAGTTAGTTTTTAATCTAAACACAATAATTTGTTAATAATTAGATTAGTTTTTAATCTAAGAATATTAACTTATCCATAATTTATATTTTTAACACTCTAGAAGTTGTAGTTTTCATATACCCAGCTACAATTTCAGGGTGTTCTTTTTTTAATCTAGTTGTATCTATACTATTTCTCTCTTGCTTTTTCCAAGTTATTTTTCTATCTCCAACATAAGCAATTTCATAATTTTTCATTTGAAGTTTTAAATATTGCTCTATAGCCTTTTTCTCTTTTTCAAAATCTTTATATATTTTTACAACTTCATCATATCTTTCAAGTATTTTTTCAGCTTCAAATAATATTAACTCCTCTTGCTTACTATTTTTATATAATGTATCTAAAGTTTTAGAATAATCACTACTTCCATCAGGCATTGGTAGTTCATTTCCTAATATACAATTGTTCCAAAATATTTCTTCTAATTTCATGATTTCTTCTATATAATCTTCATCTCTTTCTATCTTATGAATTACTAACTCTTCATTTCCTATAAGTACAGCAACATAACAATGACTAGCTCCAGTAACTGCCATATAGTGATTCATTTGTATTTTATAGTGAATTGGTATAGTTTTTATCCATTCTTTTTTATTAAAGCTATTAGTAACTTTACATTCTAAAAATGCTTTTTCTCCAACAACTGCTCTATCAATATTTGCTATTGCAAATGGATATTTATCATTTCTTAAAATTCCATTTATATTTCTAACTTTCTTGCCAGTCTTTAGTGTGAACTCATTTGCTACAAAACTTTTTAACTTATTACTAAGCTCCATTTTATAGCTATTTTTATCATCTTGAATAAAATAATCTTCTTTTAAGTCCTTATCAAATTTATCATCACTATTTTGATCAACAGGCTTGTCTTTCAAACCACTGTCCCTATGAGCATCACTATCTTGAGCAACTGGCTTGTCTTTTAAACCGCCTAAGACGTGAGCGTAGCGAATTTCATCTTCTTGAGCTTCTTCGCTTTGAATATGGCAATTTTGAACATCAACCTTTTCTTTTGAGCCACTCTCCTTATTAGCATTGATATTTTGAGCAACGGTCTTTCCTTTTGAGTCGCCTAAGAGATTAGCGTAGCAATTTTGAGCAACGGGCTCGCCTTTTGAGCCGTTGGCGACATGAGCGAAGCGAATCTCATCATCTATCTTATCTAAATAAACTGCCATTGAGCTTTTATATGGATTAAATCCTAGTATACTCGAAGCATCACTTCCACCTATTCCACATTTTCTTTTCTTTAACCATTCATCCTTTGGCATATCTTTAGTGTTTGCTATTATATTTGCATCTAAATATTTTCTCATTTATAGCCCCCAAATCTATAATTTAAAATTTACTAATTTTAGTATTAATTTTCTGATCTGTTTTTAGTATTACTAAAATTTTTTTACGCTTAATATTTCTAAAATTTCTTAATCTACAAAACTTTTACTATCATTTTACTTTCTTACACTAAATATAAGTTACTCTCTAAATCATAAGCTCTTTTAGAAATAATAACTCTTATGAAATATAAGTTTTATTTTCGGTTAAATTACTAAATAGCTCTAAAAAGTACATCTGACCTTTTCCTGTTATAAGTGTCGTAGCTGTAAGTAATTCACCTTTAACAGTTTTTACTATACTTTCAGCAACCTTAAAAAGACCCTGCTTAACGTAGATTTGTTTGGGCATATTTTTATCCTTACCAACTTTTATAAGGTATCCATTATCCCTTAATATAGTAAACAATCTGTTTCTACCAATATTTATATTATTATTGTTTAAAACCTTTGCAAATTGCCCTATAGTTATTGCATCAGATGAAGTTGCAATACTTTTTCCAAAGTTTGTGTATGGCTTATCTATTGTTATAGTAGCTTCAAGATGTTTAGCTTTTTCCTCAAGTAATCTTCTTTGTTCTCTTTCATATTTTAATTTAGTAGCCATTTCTATTATAAAATCTGGATCATCTAAAGTTTTATTTATAACCTCTTCACTCATATAAGCTCCATGTTTTCTTATACTCGGAAGTACTTCATCCATAACCCACTTTTCAAATCTTCTAGCACTAGGTAGTTTTGATTTTATAATAAGCCTGTATAAATTTCCTTCATCTATAAATTTTTTAGTAACTACTTTAAAAGCTTTACTATTATCTTTTTTAATTCCTGTTACTACCCTTACGTCGGAAAACACGACCCCCTCTTCATTACAATGTCTAGATATTGCATCTCTAGGATTTGAGTATCCAAGTATAGTAGCAACTTCTATTGCTTCTATATATTCTTTGTTATTTTTTACAATTACACTTAATTGTCCAAATTCATCATTTTCAAATACTTTTAAATTATCCATTCTATTATCCCCTTAAAAAAATTATCAAATTGGAAAGTTTTAATTTAAAATTTTTTCTATCTACTTATAGCTGAATTAAAAAATATATCATTTACTTCGTTTAAATTAAGCTTAAGTAAACTACTTATTTTCTTAGCTTCATCTAATGTAAATTCCCTTTTACCATTTTCTTTTGCATTATAACTTTTTATGGTAATTCCAAGTTCTTTTGCTATTTCTTCTTGTGTTAAATCAAATAATACTCTCTTTGATTTAAGTATTCTAGGTCCCATTTTTATTCGCCCCTTTCTATATTTTGTTTTATAAAATTCTATTTTTCTTTCCTTTGTGATAATTTTATAATATATCCAAAAATTGTTAAGGTCAATAGTTTTTTGTCATTTTTATTATCAAAATTATCATTTTCATTATAACTTTGTCATTTTTTACTTATTTTATTACCATAAATACTTTTTTATTGTCATTTTTATTTTAAAATGATATTATCTAATTAGAAAAATTTGTTAAAGGAGTGATTCTTAGTGGGAATTATAGCAGAACGAATAACTAAAGCTAGAAAAGAATTAGGATTAAATCAAAAAGAACTAGCTAAAAAAGCTAATTTAACAGAAGCTAATTTATCTAGATATGAAAACGGAATAAGAGAGCCAAAGTCTGCTGTACTTGCAAGGCTTGCAGATGCTCTAGAGGTAAGTACTGATTATTTAGTTGGTCTTACTGATGAAAAAAATTATGATTCTTATGATGTAAGCAAAAAAGACGAGGATGATATACTTTTAGCACTTAAAGATTTAGAATCTCGTTTAAAAAATAGTGATTCTATAACATTTTGTGGTCAACCTGCATCTGATGAAGCTATCGATGGAATACTTCACTCTATAAAAGCTGGTATATCTTTAGCCATTAGCGATATAAAGCGAAAATAAATTTACTTACATTTGAGCAACGGAAAAGTTCGTTAGCGATATTAGCAAAGCGAATTTTTTTATTATCATTTAAAAGGGGAGATATATTTGAATATAGAGCTTATAAAGGAAAAAGTTAGATTAGTTAAATTAAGCCATGAAGGTAAAAGTATTATTGAAATTTTTAGGGATTTAAATTTTGTAATTGGTTATTTAGATGATAATTATCCATATATAAATGAAACTAAAGGGTGTAATATTAAAACTACTAAATTAAGAGCTGTACTTCTTAACCCTAATCTTTGTGAAAATGAATTGATAGAAGTATTAACTCATGAACTTGGACATGTTTATGTTCATCCTAATATTAATACTTTTAAGATACATGAAATAGATCCTGTTTGGGTTAAACATCTTGAACTAGAAGCCGATACTTTCGCTTCTGAGTATTTATTAGATGATGATATTTTTGAAAAATATATTGATTTGAGTTTTGAACAACTAGCTTCTGAATTAGGAATTTCTACTCACCTTGTTATGCTTAAATTTAATAATTTAAGTAATGATAAGAAAAAAGAACTTGAAGAAATTTATATAAATAATTATTCACTTTTTAATTCTATATAATTTTAGGCTATGTTTGATAATTATGTTATAAATTTAAAATAAAAGTAGCTAGGCATTTGGTAGTGATATGCTACCTTTATGGTGGACAGTTAAAATAATAAAGCTGTCATCATGAAGGAAGCATATCATTTTACCTCATCTAGCTTTCTCATAGTTATAATATATATTTTACTCTCCTAATATATCAATACTTTAATGACCTTTTAATAAATTACATTTTTTGATGTATTTGATTATCTCTACATACTTGATCTATATACATATCTTTTTCTACATCTATAAATACTTTAGCTATAACTTCATAAGCTTCTGCCCATGCATTTAAAACATCTTCTGTTGCTGCATCCCCTAAAACTTCTTTTATTGCTAATAATAAATTCTTACCTACTATTGGATAATGCTCTGGTTTTACATTTGAATTAACATGAATGTTTCCTATTTTCTTTACTGCTGGTAATAATACCTCTAAATTATCTATATTTTGAGCTGCTGCTAGTATTGTCATTGCTAGTGCCTTTGGTTGTTCTCCAGATTCTTGTTTATCCATATTAAACATTTCTTTTACTTCTGGATTATTCGTAAACATTGTTTTGTAGAAAGTTTTTGTTATTTCTAATCCATGCTCCTTTAATACTGGTACTGTACTTTTTACTATTTCTATTGTTTTTTGACTTAACATACTTACTCACTCCTTTTTAATGTGTATTTTATATGCACTTTTTATTTATTAAATAATTTACCCAATTATTTTTTATATAAACATTTTTTAAAGATAATATATTCTTTATTCTCAATTCAATTTAAGTCATATCTTTATAGTTTTAATTTTAAATATAGGCTCTGTTAGACAATTGTGTGATTAGTTATATAGATGGCTTGAAATACTATGAATCAATGATAGAATATAAGAAAGTACACAATTGTTATAGAATACGAACATCATAAAAGCACTTATATTTCGAAGTGCTTTTTTCTAACCGAGAAACCAAAATCCATAAAGTTTACTTATTAAAAAAGCACCTACTAATTACTAAAATGTACCCTATAGAGTAGACAACTAATAAAAAGGTCTACTCTATAGGGTAT
>OLQY01000702.1_pt1 | contig 35818 bp, 29 predicted proteins | sample 1672851 | NCBI WGS metagenome assembly OLQY01 (sample SAMEA3136730, study PRJEB25190) | human gut metagenome | reverse complement strand
GAACACAGTATCTCAGTTGCCAGAAGCAGAAAACTGTTTCAGTGGTTTGAAGGATGCCCGAGGAACCCCATTTTTACACATCGCAATCTGGGAATGGATTATCCGGTGATTTATGCAGGCCATGGAGATCTTGTAGATGATGGACATGGAAACTGGTATGTAGTAATGCTTGCTTCACGGCCGTGCAGAAAACACAGCAGTATGGGCAGAGAGACATTTCTTGCTAAAGTGATATGGGAAAATGGATGGCCGGTCATTGCGCCTGGAGTGGGACATCTGGAAGAACAGGTGGAAATCCCAATGGAAGAATATCGCTTTGCACAGGAAGTTACAAAATGTGATCAGATTCATTTCTGGGATAAAGAGTTGGATCAGAGACTGATTGGAATTGGCGGGTGTGATGAAACCATTTATTCGCTGAAAGAAAAAGAGGGAATGCTGCGGTTGTATCCCCGAAAAGAAAGTATTGCAGAAGCAGCCTATTGCTCCTATCTTGGATTACGGCAGAAAAGCTATCGCTTTGAAGCGGAAACAGGAGTTTTCTTTGTGCCGGAAAACGAGAAGGAAACGGCAGGTCTGGTTCTTTACCAGAATCATGAGAATCATCTGAGGATGGAAATCGCAAAAAAGCAGGAACAGAAAGTTTTTCGTGTTGTAACGTGTATCAAAGGAACAGAAACGAAAGCAGCAGGAATTAGGGATTTTTCTGCAGTTTTTCCGGATGAATATACATATCGCGGAATTCCGTAGGCGTACATTGTTTGACAGAACGGAAGACGCGAAGAAAGGTGGAAAGACTGGAGAAACCAGACTGAAGTGCTGCCTCCGTGACAGGAATATCGGGATCGGATAAGAGCAGCATGGCATGATCAATTCTTTTGCGATTAAGGTATTTGTAATAGGTGGTATTTGTAAACTGCTTAAACAGTCTGGTAAAGTGGTATTTGCTGAAGCCTGCTGTTTTTGCAACGTGATCAAGGGAAAGATCTTCCGTGCAGTGTTCATCAATATAATTGCAGATGGAAAGAAAACGATCCAGATATTCTTTCTGCTTTTGCGGTCCGGCATCAAAACGGCAGGATGCAAAGGCCTGGTATCTGCCGATCAGAGAAAGAATATCAAGCATGCGCGCATAGATAACGGCCTCCGAAAGAAAGGAATCCTTTTCGTATTCCGAAAGAATCTGGCAGATGAGATGATAAATATCGGAATAAATATCAGGAGCAGTCTGTGGTGTAAGGGTGAGAATGGGGGAAATCAGCGAGAGAATGGAATTGAGATCACGGATTTTTGAGACAACAGACCATTCAATCTGCAGAATGATTCGTTTTCCGCTTTCCGGTGCTGCAAGAGAGTGGAGGACTCCTGGACAGATGAAAATAATATCACCTTCCTGAAGAAGAATGTGCTTATCCCCAAGAAAGACTGTGTAAGTTCCTTCCAGAGGCATAATGATTTCCATGGGAGTATGCCAGTGAATGGGATAATCTTCACAGTCTGTATTTACAAAAAGCCGCAGACTGCTGTTTTCTTTATACGTTACGGTTTCATGAATCCCGTCTAAATGTTCAATCATAATATTGCCTCCGCCGGACTGCTGTAAATTTGATATTATCATAATACAGTAAAACGGATATCACAAGAGGAAAAGAAATTTTAAAAAGAAGAGAATCGAAAACAGAATTTCAATCTATAGCACTCCAAAAAATACTGCACACTCTTGATAACAGGCCTATGATAGAATCAAGAGGTGATTATTATGTTACATGATGAAACACGAAAACTACTTATTGAAGCTTGGAATAAAACGCACAATGCAAAAGAAATCGCAGAGTGTTTTTCTGTGAATACCAGTACTGTTTACCGCCTAGAAAAACAAATGCGTGAAACAGGTTCTGTAAAAACAATGACATCACAGAGAGGTCGTAAACATGCCCTGACACCGGAAGATATCCAAAACATTGACCGGGTGGTTCAGCAGGAACCAGATATCACAATTGATGAAATCATTGATAAACTTGGTTTGCATGTTTGTAATGAAACAATCCGCAAGGCAGTTATTAAACCCGGGTATTCTTACAAGAAAAAATCTCTTCATGCCTCAGAGCAGGAGCGTCCCCGATGTCAGGGAAAAACCGGAGAGCAGTAGATAAAACTCCACTCAACACACCCTGCAATACAACCGTTCTTTCTTCCATACGTCTGAATGGAGACTGTGCCTATACAGTCTATCAGGAAGGAACTACTGCAGAGCGGTTCGCAGAATACCTGAAAACAAAGTTGCTGCCGACGCTTTCAGAAGCAGACATTATCGTTATGGATAATATGTGTTCCCATCATGCAAAAGTGGTGAAACAGCTACTGGACAGCTCAAAAGTAACCTATCTGTATTTCCCCCCATATAGTCCGGATCTGAATCCGATTGAAAAGATGTGGTCAAAACTCAAAGCATTTTTAAGGAAAGAAAAGATACGGATGGCATCGGAATTACCATCAGCTATTTCAAAAGGATTTTTAACAATTCGTCCAACGGACTGCATAGGGTGGTTTCATTCGTGTAATTATGTGCAATAATTTATTGAATTGCTATAGAACAACGGCTGCTACCGCTGAAGTTCCCCGTAATAATTCATTTTTTCTTACACTTTTTATGGGTTGCAAGTAAAATTATCAGTATGTAATATATCATACTATACATTCCTTAAAATTACTATTTTTATTTGCGCAGATGTTAAAAAAGCCGGCAGCGATCCTTTCCATCCAGGATCACCGCCGGCTTTTCAGCTGTCTTTTTAGTTTTTAAACGAATGAATCGGAGCCGGGATTCTTCCGGTGCGGTTGACGAATGCCTCGCAGGAGAAGTTGTTGACCGGCATGATCGGTGCATAGCCGAGGAGGCCGCCGAATTCTACGGTCTCGCCTACGCCTTTTCCGATGACCGGGATCAGGCGGACTGCCGTTGTTTTCTGGTTGACCATACCGATGGCAAGCTCATCTGCGATGATTCCGGAGATGGTCGATGCTTTCGTGTCTCCCGGGATGGCGATCATGTCAAGGCCTACAGAGCAGACACAAGTCATAGCTTCCAGCTTCTCGATGGTCAACGCACCGTCGTTGACTGCGTTGATCATACCCTGATCCTCAGAAACCGGGATGAATGCGCCGGAGAGACCGCCGACATAGGAAGATGCCATAACACCGCCCTTTTTCACCTGATCGTTCAGAAGTGCCAGCGCCGCTGTCGTTCCCGGTGCACCTGCGTGCTCGAGGCCGATCTCCTCAAGGATATCCGCAACGGAATCTCCGATCGCCGGAGTCGGTGCCAGGGAAAGGTCAATGATACCAAACGGAATGTTCAGCCGCTTGGAAGCCTCCTGTGCAACGAGCTGGCCGACACGCGTTACCTTAAATGCGGTCTTCTTGATCGTCTCGCAGAGTACCTCAAAGTTCTCGCCGCGTACTTTTTCCAGAGCATGTTTGACAACACCAGGGCCGGAAACGCCGACATTGATGATGGCATCCGCCTCGGTTACGCCGTGGAAAGCGCCTGCCATGAACGGGTTGTCGTCCGGTGCATTGCAGAAAACAACGAGTTTTGCGCATCCAAGGCAGTTGTTCTCTTTGCTTGCCTCCGCCGTCTTCTTGATGATCTCACCCATCAGTTTGACAGCATCCATGTTGATACCGGTTTTGGTAGAGCCAAGGTTGATGGAGCTGCAGACAAAATCCGTAACAGCCAGTGCCTGCGGGATAGAACGGATCAGAAGCTCATCTGCTGTCGTCATACCTTTGCTTACCAGAGCGGAATAGCCGCCGAGGAAATTGACGCCGACTTCTTTTGCCGCACGGTCCAGAGTCTGTGCAATCGTCACGAAATCCTCCGGCGTTCTGCAGGCTGCTGCGCCGACTAAGGCAATCGGGGTAACGGAAATTCTCTTGTTTACAATCGGAATACCGAACTCGCCCTCGATCTCCTCACCTACGGAAACCAGATTTCTGGCAGTCGTCGTGATTTTGTCGTAGATTTTGCGGTTCAGCTTGTCAAGATTGGAGTCGATACAGTCCATAAGACTGATTCCAAGGGTAATGGTACGAACGTCCAGATTCTCTTTTTCGATCATCTCGTTCGTTTCCTTTACTTCAAACAGATTTATCATGTCGTTTTTCTCCTTCGCTTTAGATACGGTGCATCATATTGAAAATATCTTCATGCTGGCAGCGGATGACAACGCCGATGGAACTTCCAAGCTCCTCCAGATCTTTTGCAAGCTCTGCGTTGGATTTCTCGCTCTTGGAGACGTCCGTTACCATCATCATGTTGAAATATCCCTGCACAATCGTCTGAGAAATGTCTTCGATGTTTACCTGGTTCTCTGCCAGATAATTACATACCTTTGCGATAATGCCCACGGTGTCCTTGCCTACGACAGTGATAATTGTCTTCTTCATGTTTCCATTCTCCTTTTTCTGGTTTTATGTCAAAGCCCCGGAAAAACCGGTAATGGCGGCCTTGCGAAAAACATGGTATGTAGCTCTAAAAATGTATATTTAAACCTCAATTAACGGTGATACTTCGCTTCTTTTAGCGACAGCAAGATGAAAATCACCCGAGTGATACGGATTATCACCCGTTGTGACCTCGCAGGCCACGGTTTCAAAGGCCAGTGCCTCATAATTATTTTCCTTGCTCAGATGGCCGAGCAGCACTTCCTGCAGATTGTCGTGCAGAATCTCGCAGAGGAGATGGCCTGCCGCCAGGTTCGATAAATGGCCTTTCGCCCCGGCGATCCGCTGTTTTAACGGATACGGGTACGGTCCGACCGCAAGCATGTTCTCGTCATGATTTGCCTCTAACAAAACGGCATCCAGCCCGGTCAGATTCTGAACCGTGTAATCGCTGTAGACACCAAGGTCCGTCGCGATCGCAATCGATTTCCCGCCGGACTCCATCCGGTAGCCGACCGGCTCTGCCGCATCGTGGGAGATCGTAAACGGATGTACGGCGATATCACCCAGCGTAAACGTGTCATCCGCGTGAATCGTGTGGAAAATCCCCTCCGGGAACTTTCCAAGGCTCTTCGTCTGCTGCATCGCCTGAATTGTTCCATCCGTTGCGTAAATCGGAATACCATACCGGCGCGCCAGCACGCCAAGGCCCTGGATATGATCGGAATGCTCATGTGTCACGAGAATGCCGTCCAGCTCCTTCGCGCTGCGGTCGAGAACAGCCAGTCCCGCCTCCACGCGCTTTCCGCTGATGCCCGCATCGATCAGAAGGCTTGTGGTCTCGCTTCCCGCGAAAATGCAGTTTCCGCTCGAACCACTTGCAATACTACAAAGTTTCATATCTTTTCATCCTATGGTCTAACTGTTTTTTTGTTTCCTCAAAATCGCCGCTGTTGTCGATTTCAAAATCGCAGTGGCTGCTGAATTCATCCTCGGAAAGCTGATTTGCCATGATTTCGCGAACTTTCTTCTCGGAATAGCCGCGTCCTTCGATCAATCGCTCCTTCCGGACTTCTTCATCCGCATAAATATACCACAGTTCATCACAAATTTCATCATATTTTTCTTCGATTAAGAGTGCGGCCTCCACAAAGACGTATTCCGTCCCTGCTTTTTCCGCGGCTGCAATGGCTTTTTTGATATACCGTTTTACCGCCGGATGAACGATCGCATTCAGGGCTTTTAACTTTTCTTCGTCCTGAAAAACGATCTCAGCAATCCGTTTCCGGTCAAGTTCGCCGGTCTCTGTGGTGATCTGTCTGCCGAACAGCTTCACAATCTCTCCATAGCATTCGCCGCCCGGCAGCATCACAAGGTAACCTGCCTCGTCCGCCTGGATCACCGTTGCATCATAATTCTGTCCAAGGTACGTGAGCACTTCGCTTTTTCCGGCGCCCACGCCGCCTGTAATTCCAAAAACTTTCATTCTTTTGTATCCTTTCGCTCCTGGTATGAGTGCGCTATTTCGCCTCGTACCAGTTGTTTCCTGTGTGCATATCGATCTCGAGTTTGACAGCCAGATGTGCTGCCCCGGTCATCTCCTCTTCCAGGATCTGTTCTGCCTTTTCGAGCTCGTCTTCCGGCACTTCCAGCAGCAGCTCATCGTGTACCTGAAGAAGAAGTCTGGTCTTTAACTGCTCCTCTTTCAGCCGTTTCGCCACGCGGATCATCGCTATTTTAATAATATCTGCCGCCGTTCCCTGGATCGGCGCATTCATCGCAACGCGCTCGCCGAATGACCGCTGCATAAAGTTGCTCGATTTCAGCTCCGGCATCGGCCGTCTGCGTCCGAACATCGTCACGGAATAGCCTTTCTCTTTGGCATCCTCTACGCAGCGGTTCAAAAACTCATGGATACCCGGATACGTCTCGAAATACTGCTGGATATAGGCCTCTGCCTCTTTCCGGCTGATGCCGAGATCCTGGCCCAGACCGAACGAACTGATGCCGTATACGATACCGAAGTTGACCGCCTTCGCATTTCTTCTCTGCAGCGGTGTTACCTCTTCAAGCGGCACATGGAACACTTTCGATGCCGTCATGCGGTGGATATCCTCCGCCTCGCGGTACGCCTCGATCAGGTTTTCATCGCCCGACATATGGGCCAGCACGCGGAGCTCAATCTGGGAATAGTCGGCATCCAGAAAGACACAGCCAGGCTTTGGCACGAAGGCTTTCCGGATCAGACGGCCAAGCTCCATCCGCACCGGAATGTTCTGCAGATTCGGATCGGTACTGCTGATGCGGCCGGTCGCGGTGATGGTCTGGTTAAATGTCGAATGGATTCTTCCATCTTTCCCGATCACGGCCTGCAGACCGTCGGCGTACGTCGATTTCAGTTTGGCAAGCTGGCGGTACTCCAGAATATCGGCAACGAGTTTGTGATCCGGTGCGAGCTTTTCGAGCACATCGGCGGCGGTGGAATAACCCGTCTTGGTCTTTTTGCCGCCCGGAAGCTGCAGCTTTTCAAACAGAATCACGCCGAGCTGCTTCGGGGAATTGATGTTGAACTCCTCGCCGGCCTCCTCGTAGATCTGTGCCTCCAGCTCTCCGATCCGCTCCGCCAGCTCAGCTCCGTAAACGGAAAGTGCTTCTTTTTCTGCAGCGATTCCATCCGCTTCCATCTGACGGAGCGTAAACACCAGCGGAATCTCCACATTCCGGTACAGATCCCACATGCCCTGCTCCTTCAGCAGCTTTTCCATGTTTTCCTGTGCGGCAAATACAGCATACGCCTGATGACCTGCATACGACTCCTGCTGTTCCGGCGTCATCTTTCCTGCGGCCGGAATCTTGCTTCCGCCGAAGATCTCTTCCACTGCCGGCACATAGCGGTGTACGTACTCTTTTACGATATCATCGTACGAATACTGTGATTTCAATGGATTTAATAAATACGCGGCAATTCCGGCATCAAACAGATGGGCTTCATCGGCGTCCGGCATATCCTTCAGAAATTCTTTTCCGTCCATGACGCAGAAAACCGGAATCTGCTTCTGCAGCTCAGTCAATTTTTCTTTTAAATAATCTCCGGTCAGAAAACCTTCTGCTGGGAAGTAAACAACATCCGGCTCTCCGCTTCCATACGCAACTGCCATACCGACAAGTGAACGGCTCCGATCTGCCATCGGTCCGTCCTTCGGGGTTTCTTCTGTCAGAAGAGCGGCTCCTGCCTTCTCCTCCTTCGCGATGGTTCCAAAGAGTTCTTCCGCCTCGGAAAAATCCGTTACGGTGCGCAGAAAGACGGCATCCTCTGGTTCTGCATTCGTCTCCTCGAAGCGGCCCAGCAGGTTTTTAAACTCCAGACGTTTGAACATTTCATACGCTTTTGGTGTATAAAAATTCGAGAGTGCCGCTTTTTCACGGTCGAGCTCCACCGGCGCATCGGTATCAATCGTTGCAAGTTTTTTGCTTAATTCCGCCAGATCATAATGATCTCGCATCGCCTCTTTTGCCTTGTTCGGTTTGATCTCCTCGAAATGTGCATGCGCATTTTCCAGTGTCTCGTACTGCAGCAGGATTTTCGTCGCGGTTTTCTCGCCGACACCCGGCAGACCCGGGATATTGTCTGCGGTATCGCCCATCAGCGCTTTCAGATCGATGATCTGTTTCGGGAGAAGACTGTATTTTTCCAGCACCTCTGCCGTATGGTAATTTTCGATCGTCGTCACACGCTTTACGGTCTTTGGAATCCGGATCAGAATGTGGTCCGTTGCAAGCTGAAGCAAGTCGCGGTCTCCGGATACGATCGTAACTTCCATCCCTTCCGCCTCGCATTTGCAGCCGAGCGTTCCTAAGATATCATCCGCCTCATAGCCCTCTTTTGTGACAATCTCAATGTCCATTGCTGCGAGCACTTCCTGGATCACCGGGACCTGTTCGCGCAATTCCTGCGGCATCGGCTTTCTCGTTCCCTTGTACTGGTCATACATTTTGTGGCGGAATGTCGGTGCATGGAGGTCAAACGCCACGGCAAGATACTGCGGCTGCTCCTCATCGAGAATTTTAAACAGAATATTCAGGAATCCATATACGGCGTTCGTGTGCAGTCCTTCTGCATTGGACAGATCCGGTACGCCGTAAAAAGCCCGGTTCAGAATACTGTGTCCGTCCAGTAATACGATTTTATCACTCATAATAATCCTTTCAGCCAGGGTAATTCTATCACTTCAAAATAGTGCAGAGCCAGGAGCACCAGAAACAGAACGAGAATCAGCATCAGCACCCGGAAAAACGTATCTTTGTACCGGCGGTGTCTCGCTTCTTCCTCTTTTTTCTCCAGATCGCGTTCCAGAAGTCCTGTCAGATTGTAGGAATCGGGCGCGTCATCCTCGAAATATGCCATCGCACGGTTCACAATAAAATATGTCTCCAGTTCCTCGTGGCATGTATGGCATTTCCGGATATGGGAAATAAACGGTTCCATCTCTTTCTCCGGCATATTTCCCTGCACGTATGGCTGTATTAATTTTTCTGCTTCTTTACAGTCCATAAAATCCTGCTCTCCTTTTGTATCCGGCCAGTGTTTTTCTCTGGCCGTTTTTTCTGCTATCTACCATCATACACTATTTTCTCATAATTTAAAAGAGACAACCCGCCGAAAATGGGTTGTCTCTTGTTCTCTTATAAGATAACTGTTTTCTAGTGGATTTCCATTATGCACGGACAATGTTCGGGGTCTCTTTTCCTGCCTCGAAATCCAATGCATTCTGCAGTGTAGTCTCTGCAATCGCACGCAGTGCTTCCTCGGTGAAGAATCCCTGATGTGAAGTGATCATAACGTTCGGGAAGGACAGGAGACGTGCTGTGGTGGAGTGCTCCAGAATCTCATCGGAACGGTCCTCGAATACGTTCGGGGTTTCCTCCTCGTATACGTCAAGGCCGACGCCGAAGAATTTTCTTGCACGGATTCCCTCGATCAGGTCGTCTGTCTTTACCAGACCTCCGCGGGACGTATTGACCAGGATCACGCCGTCTTTCATCTTTTTGATGCTCTCGCGGTTGATCATGTGGTATGTGCTGTCCATCAGCGGGCAGTGCAGGGAGATCAGATCACTCTGTGCCAGCAGTTCATCAAGAGTTACGTACGTAACAAAATCTTTTAAGGATTCATTCTGGTACACATCGTAAGCAATGACTTTCATGCCGAAACCGCGGCAGATTCTTGCCATAGCCGCACCGATTTTTCCGGTTCCGACGATTCCGGCGGTCTTCTGATAGAAGTTAAATCCCATCAGTCCGCCCAGGCTGAAGTCGTTTTCTCTTACTTTCGTATATGCTTTGTGCATGTGGCGGTTGACCGTCATGGCCAGTGTCATCGCATGCTCAGCTACAGCCTCCGGGGAGTAACCCGGTACACGGCGTACATCAATGCCGTATTTTGCAGCTGTCTTTAAATCTACGTTGTTGAAGCCTGCGCAGCGCATCAGGATCAGCTTGACGCCTGCCTCATGCAGTGCTTCTACGGTTTTTGTTCCGACATCGGAGTTTACGAAGGCGCACACGGCATCGTAGCCCTTTGCCAGGGAAGCGGTTCTTGCAGCAAGGCCGGTTTTTAAATATTCCACTTCAATTTCTGGAAACTGCTCTTTGGTTCGGTCGAAAGATTCTCTGTCGTAGTTCTGGGTATCGTAAAATAAAATTTTCATAATGTTTTTCCTCCTCGCTTTGCGGTCATCTTATTGTTCCCGCTTACAGGCATTACTATACTTTATTGTTAAAACTTTGTCAATATATTATTTGTTAAAATTTTATCAATTAGTAAATTTATTTTCAACATCTTTCACAACAGTACAAATTTACTGGATCACCTCGTCCAGGAACCGGGACGGCTCGACTTTCTTTTCAAACCGTTCCTCCACATAACAGAGCGTCAGCTCTTTCCGGGCGCGCGTCATTCCGACGTAGAACATCCGCCGCTCCTCCTCGATCGCCTCCGCAAGGACTGCTTTCTGATACGGCATTACGCCCTCGTTGACGTCAAGAAGATAGACCTTGTCGTACTCGAGTCCCTTGACGCTGTGCAGGGTGGAAACCGTAACTCCTTCCGCACTCTCTGCGCGCTGCTTCTGTTTTTCCTTCATCTTCTGCTGGTATTCCTCAATATGTGCAAACCAGCCCTCGATGCTTTTCTGGCTCTTTGCCGCCTCCTGCAGCTCGTCCAAAACGGAAATCAGATCATCCTCTTTCAGATGGCGGTATGTAGCATATTCCTTCACATACTGTTCATAGCCGATCGCATAGCGGATGTAATTGACCGCGCCGAACGGCGATAAATGCGTCAGTGTCGTGATATCCTGCTCCAGTTTGCGGATCCGCTGGCACATCCAGTCTTTTTCTTCGTAATATTCCAGAAGTGCATCGAACGAAACAGTCGCCTCCTCAAAGGCATCCCGCGACAGATAACGGTTCGGGCGGTTGGCAATCTTTAAAAACTCGCCGCGCTTCCGGCTTCCCATCGCAAGATTCAGATACGTCAGCAGATCTTTCGCAATCCAGTGGTCATAGAGATCCGGCAGGGCATCCCGCATCTGGAACGGGATCTGTGCTTCCATCAGTTCCTCTACTGCTGTCCGGCAGCCAAGATTCGTGCGGAACAAAAGCGCCATCTCTTCATACGGACAGCCGTTTTTCTCCGCCTCCCGCAGCTCCTCGGCAACGGCACGCATCTCCTCGCGCGGGTTCTTATATCCCCGGATTGCAACTGGAGCGCCTTTCTCGTTGTCGGTGGAAATCGCCTTTTCATACCGCTTTTTGTTGTGGTGGATCAGGCATTGGGACCGCTTCACGATAAATTCCGTACTACGGTAATTTTTATCGAGCACTACCTGCGCCGCGCCTGGGTAATCTTTCGGAAAATTCAGCATGATCTCCGGCTTGGCCCCGCGGAACTGATAAATCGACTGATCGTCATCCCCGACAATAAAGAGGTTATTTTCCGGCAGCGCCAGCATCCGCACAATCTCATACTGCACGGGGCTGATGTCCTGAAACTCGTCAATCAGGATATACTGAAATTTGTGCTGCCAGGCGCGGAGGACCTCCGGCCGCTCCAGAAAGAGACGTTTGCACTGCACCATCAGATCGTCGAAATCGAGTTTTTTGTTCTCCTTCCGCCATTTCTCATACGCCTCATAGATTTCCCGGAACTTTTCCTGCGGCATGCAGGCGGAATAGTAATGTTCCAGCGGGATCTGATTGTTCTTCACAGTGCTGATCTCACGCGCCAGATTCTCCTCGAGATCTTCTTCCTCCAGGTCTCTCGCATAGTGGTTGACCAGCTCGCGCATCAGCCGCTTTTTCTCTTCCTCGCTTAAAATATTGTTGCCGGACATGCGGTACGTATGGCGCAGAATCGCGTAGAATACCCCGTGGAACGTTCCAAAGGTGACCTGGGTACTCGTCTTTCCCATCGCCTTTAAATACCGCTCCTTCATTTCTTTTGCCGCCGCACGCGTAAACGTTACGACAAGAATACGAGAGGCGGAAATGCCGCTTGCTGTAAGCTGGCAGGTCCGCCCCGTAATCACTGCGGTTTTCCCCGACCCCGGTCCGGCAAGGACCATCATGGGGCCGGTGGTATGCATCACCGCTTTTTTTTGTGAATCATTATATATCATTTGGATAATTTCTCAATCGCTTTGTCGATGCGGGCAAGAGACTCCTCTTTTCCCAGAACCTCAAGGATTTCCGTTGCGCCGGCCGGTGTCATCTGTTTTCCGGAAAGAGCGGTACGGATCGGCCACATAATATAACCGGTCTTGTATCCTTTTTCTTTTCCGAATGCGCTGAGCATCTCAAAGAGAGCATCATTGCTGAAATCTTCCTGCGCTGCCAGCAGCGGTTTTACTTCCTGAAGAAGTGCAAGGGAGGTCTCCTCGTTTGTCTTCATCTTTTTGTGAGTGTACATCGAAGCGTCGTACTCCGGAACTTCCTCGAAGAAGTCGATGAGGTCTGCAATATCCGGGAATACTTCGATTCTTGTTTTTACCATGGCTGCAATTTTCTTAAAATCGAGCGGACGGTGGACTGTCTTCTGGATATACGGAAGCGCCATCTCATAGAACTTCTCGTCGTCCATTGCCTTCATGTACTCGCCGTTCATCCAGCGGAGTTTTGTCATATCGAAAACGGCCGGAGATTTGCTGATGTGGTGGTAATCGAAGATTTTTACCAGCTCCTCGAGAGAATAGATCTCGCGGTTTCCTTCCGGGCTCCATCCAAGAAGGGCTACGAAGTTGACAATGGCATCTTTTAAGAAGCCCTGATCGATCAGGTCTTCATAAGAAGAATGGCCGCAGCGTTTGGACAGCTTCTGATGCTCCTCGTTGGTGATCAGCGGACAGTGTACGTAAACCGGAACTTCCCAGCCGAATGCCTCGTAAATACGGTTGTATTTCGGGGATGAGGACAGATACTCATTACCGCGGACAACGTGGGTTACACCCATCAGATGATCGTCGATGACGTTTGCGAAGTTGTAGGTCGGATATCCGTCGGATTTGATCAGGATCAGGTCTTCCAGCTCCTCGTTGTTTACGGTGATGTCTCCGTAGATCTCATCGTGGAAGGTTGTGGTTCCTTCGGTCGGCATATTGAAACGGATGACGTACGGTTTGCCGGCTGCCAGATTGGCCTCTACTTCCTCTTTGGAAAGACCAAGGCAGTGTTTGTCGTAGATCGAGATTTCTTTTCCGCCTACGTTACGCTTGCACTGGCTCAGGCGCTCTGCGTCACAGAAGCAGTAATAAGCGTCACCCTGCTCTACCAGCTGTTTTGCGTATTTCAGGTACAGACCTGCTGCATTACGCTCGCTCTGTACGTACGGGCCGCAGCCGCCGTCTTTGTCCGGTCCCTCGTCGTGTACCAGGCCGGTCTCTTTTAAGGTACGGTAGATGATATCAAGTGCGCCTTCCTGGAAACGCTCCTGGTCGGTATCCTCGATACGGAGCATAAAGGTTCCGTCATCGTGTTTTGCGATCAGATACGCATACAGGGCAGTACGCAGGTTTCCTACATGCATCCGGCCTGTCGGGCTCGGTGCAAATCTTGTTTTTACATTGCTCATTTTTCTTTTCTCCTGATTTCTGGTTTTTCTGGAACAATCCTTTTGTCTGTTCCCTTCCACCATTTATTTAGAATGGAAAACAGCCCGGCGTTTCTTCCGAGCTGCACCATCCTTCCACTTTTGCCAGCGGCAATGCTCTTTTTCAGACCTCTACGCCGTGCTGTTTCAAATATTCCATAAAGTCGCCGACGGTAGAAAGGTCTGTCAGTTCGTCGGTGTCGATTTCAATTCCGTACTCGTCTTCTAATGCCATAACCATCTCGTAGAGATCCAGGGAATCTGCACCCAGGTCATCTTTAAAAGAGGTATCTTCGTTGATGTTGTCTGCATCACAGTTGAGCTGTTCTACTAAAATTTCTTTTATCTTTTCTAACATTGTTCTGCTCCTTCCTGCCTCTACCCGGCAGCCAGTATTTCTTTCGAAAAAAGTGTATCTGTTATTCCGGCATTTGTCAATAGATTTTTCTACTTTTACTGTTCTTCCGCTGTCTCTCCCTGTTCTGCGTTCTGCCCATCGCGGAAGACAATAAAGCGGGAAACGCACAGGGCAATACCGATTTCCGTCAGGATAAAGAGCACCGATGTTCCTCCGTAACTGATAAATGGAAGGGTAATTCCCGTTGCCGGCATCAGTTTCAGAACGACGCACAGGTTCAGAATAACCTGAATGGAAATATGTGCAAAAACGCCGCTCACCATCAGCATTCCATACGCGTCCGGCGCATTCTGTGCAACCACAAACAGATGGTACAGCAGGTAGCCAAACAGCAGCAATACAAGAAGCGCACCAAATATTCCAAGCTCCTCGCAGATGATCGAGAAGATCATATCGTTCTGTGCTTCCGGAATTGTTGTAATCTTCTGCGTACTGCTGCCAAGTCCTTTTCCGAGAAATCCACCGGAGCCAATCGCATAAAGTCCCTGCAGAATCTGATAGCTGCCTCCGGAAAGCCATTCATAGATACGGTTCGACCGGAAGTCACCGCCTATTCTTTCAAAGATCTGCAGATTATTTTTTAAAATGATAATCGCAAAAACGCCAATTACCGCCGCGCCCGGAATCACACGCGCATAAAATTTTACCTCCGGGTCCGCAAGAAACAAAATGACGCAGGCGATGAGTCCCAGAATAATGGCGGTACTCAGGTTGTCCGTCAGAATCCACGCAGCCAGCGCCTGCAGCACGCCAAGTCCGAGGACAATCGCTTTTGCGCGGATGGTACGCATATTTTTTCCCATCTTCAGGATAATGTATGGCAAATACAGAATCAGCCCCAGCTTTCCAATCTCCGCAGGCTGAAGACTGACACCACCGATCCGGAGCCATCTTCTCGCCCCGTAGGCTTCATAACCAAGCGGCGTAAACCTTACCGCCGCCATCAGAAGGAGACTTCCCCAGTATACCAGTGCTGCAATCCGCTGGAACCATACACTATGATAATCTACAAACTTCGACAATATCACAATCCCCATCAGAACAATAGCAGAAAGCCCCGCCTGATGCGTGAAATAATACATATCATTTCCCTTGAATGTACTGGCCGCCTCGTAGGCGCTCGCGCTGTACAGCATAATCAGTCCGAAGCTGACCAGCAAAATAGTGCAGGCCAGCAGGTTATAATCATAAAAATCCGAAGGAAGTTTTTTCTTCCTCTTTTTCTTCTTTTCTTTCTTCTGGGATGGCATGTTTACTTTCTCTGCCATGAAGTTTCCACCTCCATTGTTTTACTCCATTTATTTCAGTGCATAGCCAAGCAGGCTGACAAAGCCCGGATTTCGGTCGGTCGTTCCGAGGATAACCTTACGCACCAGCTCCGGATCGTCCGTGATAATGTTGTCCACGCCGCAGTTGACCATCCGCTGCATATCTCCCTGATAATTCAGCGTCCAGGCACAGACTTCTTTACCAAGACTGTGCGCATGCTCTACAAAGCTTTCTGTGATGTACGTATATTTTACAGAAAAGAAGTCCGCCGCGTCCATATCCTCCAGGCCTCCGTACGACATTTTCATCGTATACCCGGTCTTGATATCCGGATTGATTTTCTTTGCCTGCCTGAGGAAATTGTAGTTCATGGAAGTCAGCACACACTGATCCACAAAATCATTGTCCTCGATGATTTTCACCACTTTTTTGACAATATTCTGGTTGTGGCCGTTGTATTTTACTTCGATATTCAGGTTGATTTTTCCTTTCGCGTACGCGATGACTTCTTCCAGCTTCGGAATCTGCTCGCCGCGGAATTTTTTGTTGAATCGTACACCGGCATCGAGCTGGCTGATTTCATCGTAGGTCAGGGTCCAGATGCTGGCATTCAGACCGGTTGTCCGCTTCAGATTTGTGTCGTGCATAAGGACAATCTCACCATCACTCGTCTCCTGTACATCGATCTCCGCGTAATCCGACATGCTGTCCACTGCATATTTGATCGCGCTCATCGTATTTTCCGGTGCTTTTCTGGCTCCGCCCCGGTGCGCTGACACCGAAATATACTGGGAGGAAGCCGTTGCCTCTGCACGTGTTGCGCGCATGGCATATACAAGATAAACCGTTTCTCCCGCCAGCATGGCGATCGTGAGAACCACCGCCGTTACCGGACCACAGAAGGTGCGTACCAGCTTCGAGCTCGGCTTTTTCGTTGTCCGGCTCTTCTGGTAGCCCTTTCGGGAGGAACGGATAAAAATCAGATACAGATACGTAATGCTTCCGACAAGGCCGAACGCTCCGCCGATCAGGCTCATCGTCGATTTGACCCAGTCACCGTAGACGATGACGGTACTGACAACGGTAGACGGCGTTTTCACCAGCTTTGCATAGGCAACGACAGCCGTTCCGAAAATCAGATACAGAACCCACGTAATCAGAAAAATCATCACCTGGAAAGAGACGTTGATGCCAAGCTCACGCAGCACGCGTTTTTCCAGTGTCTGGCGCACCCGCAGATGGGTATTTTTCTCTTTTTCCGTCATCATGCACCGGAACGGGATGGTGTAGGAAAACACAAACGAGAACGCGACAAGCAGAATCGTCAGCACCACCGGGATCCAGTATGCCGGGAAGGCATTGAAAATCTTCGTCAGGGAAACCTGAAGCAGTTTCATACTGCGGATGGCACTGTAGCTGCTGTGCAGCCAAAGGTACGGGAAGCTCGCTGCCATGTAGAAAAACCAGGTCCACGGGCGGGCGCGCACAAACTGTGCGGCTCCTCTTCCGCCGGCAAGCATCATGACAGGAACGGAAATCCGTTTTCGTTTCCAGGAGGCCTCCAGAGCCGCCATGACAGCATAGATTTCAAACAGCATACAGAAAAAGAAAACAAGCAGAATTCCAAAAATCAGCAGAAGGGTCAGCGGATGCAGCATGATCTTGTTGAAGTTTTCCGATGTCATATAACTCGTTCCCAGCTGTTTTAAGGAAAAGTTGATCGCCGCATTGGCGAGTCTTGAAACCAGCTGGTTGGAAAACAGGCGGTAGACCGTCTCAAATATCACGATGCTAAGCAGGTTTTTCTGCAAAAGTTTCCATGCCATATTCAGATAAATTCGTATCATTCCTGCATTTTTTACTGCATTTTTTCTCATCTGCTGTTGTTCTCTCCTGTCAGCCGCAATTCCCCCCGATGAATCTGTATGCAAAAATTACCTTTATTTTTTATCTTTTGTATTTTACATTTGACACTTCGAGTCTTTTTTGAAGCTCTTTTTCTTTCTGTTCATTTTAAACTATCTTTCAGTATAACACAAAACCGGGTCTTTGAGTATTCTTTTTTCTATTTCTGGTTGCACCACTTCTGCAGTTTTTTTACCATGGCGGATGGGCTGCTTACTGTGCCGTCGATCGGCGTGCCGAGTTTTTTCTGCCAGGCGAGGATTGTCTGCGGACCGATATAGCCGTCCATGCCGGCCGATGCCCATTTCTGCATTTCTTTTACAAGGGCCGATCCGCCTTTTGGCGTACTGTCCCACTCGGCGGCTGTGATGCCATCACAGAATTTCCGGTTGACGGCCAGCTGATTGCTGATTTTTCCATCCTGCGGTGTGCCGAAAAGTTCCTGCAGACGGCGCGTCAGATTTTCGCCCCAGATTCCGTCCTCTGCGACTGTCTTTCCGGATGACTTTGCTGTCTCTGCCGATTTTTCTTTTGCGGGACCGGCATAACGGCAATACGCTGTATGGCAGTTAACCCAGCCTGCCCCTGAGAGAAGCCGTCCCCAGCTTGTGTTCTGGATTTCCGTCACCGTGTAGCTTCCCTGATCCCGGATCGTTCCGGCAATCCTGCTGTCCGCATCCGGTGCCTGACGGATGTTGAGGGCCGCTGTCTGCACCTGATAGATCCCGGGCGCATACGTTTTTCCTGTTCCGCTGCCTGCACCGCTTCCGATCATCCGCTTCATGCGGTCCCAGTCACCGCGGTTCATGATCTGGCTCGGACAGTATTTGCTGCAGATGTCATAATGACGATAGACTCTTTCCAGCGGAATCCCCGTCTCCCGCATGATCTCCCGCACCAGTGCCGCAGTATTCTCAAATGCTTTTTCATAATTATACCCGGCCTGCACACACATCTCCACACCGATGCTGTTCTTGTTGCCGTACTGCTGAAACAGATTTTTTCCGCCGTAATTAATACCGACATGCCAGCACCCCCGGCTGTGCGGTGCCGCCTGGTAGGCTGTGTCACCGTCATCGACGTAATAGTGTGCGGAAATGTTCTGGAAATTCCCGTCATGCTGTGCTCTCGCATGTGCCCGCGCATCGGCACCTGCTGCGAAGTTGTCGGTGTTGTGGACTACGATACATTTGGGATTGTTTTCCGCATACGTATTCTGATTGCCAAGATACGACCGATCAATTCTCATATTCTCCCCTTTCTGACGGTTCAGACTGCTCCGGCATAACACAGATTTTTTGAAGCGCCGTTCACTCCGGCTTATGGATCTGCTTGATAATCTGATTCACATAATTGCTCAGCCCCGCCACCAGAATCCCCTGCGTGACCGCCGTAAAAACCGCCTGCGCCCCTTCCTTCGCCGTCTCAATCTCACTCGTCGCCATCACCCAAACCGCACACAGCACCATGCTGATGCCGCCTAAGATCAGCGGAATGTACTTATTCTTCACCGCCTGCGACTGCCGCAAAGCAACACCGAAAAAATACAGCACGAACGCAACGACGATGAGTTCGGGCTTTACATAATTCATTGCTTCCATGGAACATCCTTTCTGACTGTTCTGTTTTTGAAAGTCTTTTTTCTATATTATGATGGGATAATGATTTACGACTGGATAAGATTTTCTTACTGTAAACCCAAAAAATCCCACCTGTTTTTCAGATGGGATTTTCCAGTGGTGTGCTGTTCTTTGATTTTTAATTTACTATCTTGTGCAGCAATTCCCCTGACCTGCCCCTGGCTGCGGTGCCGCACAGAAAGTCTTTGCATCAAACGACGGATTAAACGCATAAAAGTTCTTCGAATTCAATTCATCCTGTACAGAACGCAGTGCTTCACCAAAACGCTGGAAATGCACAACTTCACGCGCCCGCAGGAAACGAATCGGATCTGCAACTTCAGGATCTTTTACCAAACGAAGGATGTTATCATACGTTGACCGGGCTTTCTGCTCCGCAGCGAGGTCTTCGAACAAATCTGTCAAAGGATCACCTTTCGACTGGAACTCACAAGAATTAAACGGAACTCCGCCAGCCGCCTGCGGCCAGATGCCAGTTGTGTGGTCTACATAGTAATTGGCAAAACCAGAGTTCTGAATTTCTTCCAGAGAAAGATTGCAGGTGAGCTGATGAACGATCGTTGAAACCATCTCAAGGTGTGCGAGTTCTTCTGTCCCAACATCATTCAACACCCCCGCTACAATTCGGTTCGGTGCTGTGAAACGCTGAGAGAGATACCGCATGGATGCGCCCATCTCTCCATCCGGTCCACCGTACTGACTCATGATAATTTGGGCGATTTTGGGGTTTGGTGTCGTGATGTTTACAGGATACTCGAGGCGTTTTTCATAATTCCACATCCGTCAGCACCCTCCTTTCCGGTTGACTTCCCACGGCCATGGCTGCATAACCCATTCGAAAGAACGGCTCATGCGGTCGTTGGCGGTATCGATCGTGAGCGGACCGTACTGTTCGGCGTACTGTTTCAGTGCTTCTTTTCGAAGCTCCACTTTTTCCCGGAAAAAGGCAAGTGCATCTTCATCCTCCGGGTGGGTGTCGAGGTAAAGGTTCATTTCAACAACAGCAAAGCTGACCTGATCAATCCAGGCGAGCAGCTTTTCACGGGATGGCATCTGCGGCATCATAGGCACTCTCCTCCTCCCTTTCCACAGAATGGTTTACAGAGTTCCGGGAATAAGGTTCCATTTTTTAATGCAGCGGAAAGATCATAGATCTGTTCAAACCGCTGCATCGGAACGTACGCCATTGCAGGTATCATATGATCTACATGCTGCATTTTCCGCGGGAAATTCCTTGGTTCCATCTTCAGTTCCATATTGTTTGAAGCGGCGCGGCGGTTCTGCATATTGTTCGCACCGCAGCAGCCGCGATTCATACGGGATGAATCCATACCATGTTCCTCTTTCATTTTCTGTTCTTTATAGAGTATGAAGAAAATAAGAAAGTGTCAAAAAAGGCAGCGGTTTCTCTTCCGCTGCCTTTCTGTCATACTAATGAAATTTTCATCAAAACTGCATCTCATACAAATGCGCATAAATCCCGCCTTTCGCGAGCAGTTCCTTATGTGTGCCTTCCTCCGCAATTCCATTCTCCGTCAGCACCAGAATCCGCTTTGCATTCCGGATTGTGGACAGCCGGTGCGCAATCACGAAGGTTGTCCTGTCTTTCGCCAGAAGTTCCAAAGATTTCTGGACGACTTTTTCGCTTTCGTTGTCGAGCGCTGAGGTTGCCTCGTCGAAAATCAGGATCGGCGGGTTTTTGAGGAATACGCGGGCGATGGAAAGCCGTTGTTTCTGGCCACCGGAAAGTTTTACGCCGCGCTGGCCGATATCGGTGTCGTAGCCGTCCGCCAGCTCCATGATAAATTCATGTGCATTGGCCGCTTTCGCTGCGCGGATGACCTCCTCGTCGGTCGCATCCGGTCTGCCATAGCGGATGTTGTCGATGATCGTTCCCGCAAACAGGTACACATCCTGCTGCACAATACCGATTTCATCGCGCAGATCCTTCAATTTCACATCGCGGATATCCTTTCCATCCAGTAAAATCCTTCCTTCTGTCACATCGTAAAAACGCGGAAGCAGAGAACAGAGTGTCGTCTTTCCGGCGCCGGAGCTGCCGACCAGTGCCACATAGTCGCCGGCCGGGACATGCAGATTCACATTGCTTAACACGTTTTCCTTTGACTCCTCATAGTGGAACGAAACGTTTTCAAAGGTTACTTCTCCTTGCACATTCTTCAGTGGCAGTGCATCCGGCTTGTCCTGGATGTCCGGTGCGATGCTCATAATTTTCAGGAAACGTTCATAACCGGAATAACCATTCTGGAACTGCTCCGTAAAGTTCACCAGCTTTTTCACCGGATCTGTGCAGTTGTTGATGTACAGAAGAAAGGTAACCAGATCGGCCGCCCCAAGCTTCCCACCTGTCATCAGCAATGCGCCGACAATCAGCGAAATAACGGTAATCAGCGTCGAAAAGGCTCCCATTCCCGAATTGTAAATTCCCATATAGCGGTAGCTGACCTTCTTCGAATCGACAAAACGGTCATTTCCCGCATTGAACTTACGCATCTCCTCTGTCTCATTTCCAAACGATTTGACAACACGGATCCCCGAAAGGCTGTCCTCGATCTGACTGTTGATATCCGCAATTCTGCGGCGGTTTTCCTTGAATGCACTCTTCATGCGGCTGTTCATTACCAAGGCAAACAGCAGCATCACCACAATAACCACAAGCGGCACACATGCCAGCATCGGATTTACCACAAACAGGATGATCATCGCACCGATCAGTTTGATAAACGAAATGACAATATCCTCCGGCCCATGGTGTAAAAGCTCACTGATATCGAACAGATCGCTCGTGATGCGTGACAGCAGATGGCCGACCTTCTGGTTATCGAAAAAAGCAAACGAAAGCTTCTGATAATGGCCGAAGATCTCGTTCCGCATATCATGCTCAATCCGCGCCCCCATCACATGGCCGTAATAGGCAATATAAAAGTTACAGTACATTTCAACCAGAACCATAGCAATCATCAGAATACCAAGGCGGATAATCTCACCCGTTGCCTGCTCCAGCGGCTTTTCCACAACCGTACTCGTAATATACCGTACAATCAGCGGAATCACCAGTGTAATGGCTGCTCCAAGCATTGCAAAAAACATGTCGGTAAAAAACAATCCCTTATATGGAATGTAATACCGCGCCAGCTGGCGGATTCTTCCCTTCTCTTTTCCGGTTTCTTTTTCTTTACTCATCCTGTCCTCCCTTTCCGTTGGAAACCATTTTATAATCTTTTCGGAACTCAGACGGTGATACGCCGCATGCCGTTTTAAATGATTTCATGAAATGCTTATCATTTTCAAATCCAACCTGTTTGGCAATTTCCGTAATTTTATCTTCTGTTTGAATCAACAGACGCTTTGCCTCCGCAATGCGGATCTCCTTCAGATAGTTCACAAAATTCACACCGGTATGTTCTTTAAACGCTGCTGAAAACAGCGAATAATTCATACAAATATGGTTAGATACCATTGCCATATTCAGATCTTTTGCATAATTTTCCCGAATATATGAAATTGCCTCTTCCATTTTTTCTTTTCCGGCTGTCTGACTTTTCAGGCTTTCCCTGTAAACGTGTATCCATTCTTCAAACGCATCCAGAAACAGATCTGCATCACGGTACTGCAGAGGACGCGGACATTTTTCCTGTTTTTCCGGCATGCGGTAAAAAAGATCCAGTTCTTTGCAGATTGCTTCCGTCACTGTCAGAAGCTGATAGGGGGAGACCCTCTGATGCGCCGCCTCAAAATACCAGTTCCGCATTTTTCGCAGCACAGTATCTGCCCGGTCCGTTGGCACCTGCAGAATAAATTTTTCCTGAAACTGTGCCAGCTCCGGCTTTTCCTCAAAACATTTTTTCTGATATTCTTCCACAGGATTTTTCTGTATAAATGCCATTTCCCGGGCCAGCAGTGCTTCCTGGTATGCCTCTGGAATTTCCATCACAGAACGATGTTCTTTTCCCACTCCGAGACAAAATCTCTCATCTTTTTCTTTCATGATCCGCTCTGCCTCCGGTTCCGGCAGAAGATACAGAACTCCTCCTTCTACGCCTTCCAGCAGAATTCCGCTGCATTTCGAAAACCGTTCCCCATTTGCCTTGCTGGTCAGCAGGATCCGGAAGCTGTCGTTTCCGATGTGGCGCCGGATCCTGCTTTCCATATCCATCCATTCTTTTTCTTCGGCCATTTCTGCATTCATCATCAGATAACGGAGCTGATTTAAAAAGCACCGTTCTTCCTCTTCTTCCGTTTCCCGGGTCTCCGAAAGCTCTCGTTCCAGATTTTCCAGAAGCTGTTCTATCGTCTCCCGCTTGATCGGTTTTAAAATATAGTCCCGAACTCCATGTTTCATCATTTCAACCGCATAGGAAAATTCATCATAGCCACTTAAAACAATAACAACAGGTTTCTGTGACAGCTCCTCCATTTTGTTGACCAGTGTCAGACCGTCCATTTTGGGCATACGGATATCAGTGAACATGACGTCCACCCTCTGTTTTCTCAAAATCTCCAATGCCTCTTCTCCGTTTCGACACTCCAGAATCTCCTCCACCGGCACGCTGCTTCGCCGGATCATCGCCACGATTCCCTGTCGAATCAATTTTTCATCTTCTACAACCAGCAGTGTATTCATTTTCTTTTTCTTCCTCTTTCTCGTCACCCTCTTGATCCATCGGAGAATATTTCCCCCTCGTGATGGGAAGATGAATGCTCACCTTCGTATAGCAATGCTCTTTTGTATAAACTGACAGTCCATACTCTGTTCCAAATTGAATGTGGATTCTGTCCTGTACATTCCGAAGCCCGATTCCATGTTTCGGCTGTGTATCTGAATTCAGGCGCATTCTTAGTTTACGTCTCAGAATTGCAAGCTGCTTTTCTGACATGCCTGTTCCGGAATCTGTGATTTCAATCTCAAAGCTCTTTTCATGCTCTATTCCTTTGATTTCAATGACGGCGTCTGCATCCAGCTCCTCAATTCCATGTGTGATTGCATTTTCCACAATCGGCTGAAGAGACATCTTGGGGATATCCTGCCGATACAAATTTTCCGGTATCTGAACAGATAATGTAATTGTGAAATCATACCGCAGATTCATCAGTTCCACATAGTTCTGAATATAATTCATCTCATCCTGAACGGTTACCAGAAATTTATTCCAGCGCATATTGTAGTGCAGCATTTCACCAAGTGCTGTTACCGCATCGGAAATCGTATACTCTTCATCAATCTCAGCCATCATCTTAATGGATTCCAGAACATTATAAATAAAATGAGCGTTAATCTGGTTCTGCATTGCCCGGATTGCCGTATCTTTCAGCGCTGCCTCCCTTTTGATGCTTTCCTCGTTCTGTTTCTGAATTCTCTCCAGCATTCCGTTGATACCATAGCTCATTTCCCGCATCTCTTCTGCGCTGTAACAAACCTTTATCTTTGTTGTTCCATTGTCAATCTGACGCATCTCACACAGGACGTCATAAAACTCCTTCAGCAGGCCACGCACAATCAGATTGACCACCACAATCAGAAGCAGCCCGAAGCCGGCAAATTCAAGCAGCATTCTCTGCTGCTGTTTGATCATGTTTCCGGTTGCATCATCCAAATTGGTCAGTGTTACAAACATTCCATTGAGTTTATCGACTTTCCGAAGCACAATTGCAACGTTTTTCCGGTCAATCACCGCGCTCTGCTGACTCTCTTTTCTGTCACGGATTCCTGCCCGGAACAGAATCAGCCCCCGATAGGACTGCCATTTGCAGGCTGCCGCTGTTTTTCCGCAGTCATATAAATTCCAATTTTCATCAACAAAGCAGGCCCAGCTGCTGTCACCGGATCGATAAATTTCGGGAAATATGTCTGCCATACGCATGGATACCTCGATCACGCCAAGCCTTCCTCCGCTTTGATCCCGCAGTTCCCGTACATAAGTCATCAAATGGGAACCTTCTTTTTTTGTACCGGAGATAATATTTTTTTCCTGTATGTCAAAAAACCACTGTCCTCCGCCCTGATAGCTTCGGTACCAGGCGCAGTTTTTCATCTTTTCCTTCTGGTACAGGATCGGTTGCTGCTCCAGAAAACCATCTGCCATGGCAAAAATATGGATCTGGTACAGATCTGGCATTGCCTCCTGCATTTTATCGATTATGCTGATGCTGTTGTTTCGAAATTGCTGATAATAGCTCTCCGAGATCTCCTCTCCCCTCCTGAGATGAAGAAGATATTTTTCCAACGGTTCATACTCCTGCAGCGTATCTACAACCATTGAGCAGGCATTCGCTTTTGCATTCACCTCCGCACAGGTAAGATCTATTGCCGTTACTGCTTCATTTACCCCATGATCTATGGCATTCTTTTTGATACTCCTAAACCCAAAGCACATCATGCCAAAAAGCGGAATAAAAATAAAGATCAACGTTGTTACGGTAAATTTTTGGTTCAGTTTCAGTCCGCGAAACCAGTTTCGCATTTTTCATCCCCCAGTTTTCTTTTCGGTTCTGTAACCTTACTAATTTTACCAGTTTTTTCTTTAAAAAGCAATTTTTTCAGAAAAATTATTGACAAAAAGAGAAGACGGTACACTTTTTTTTCGTGCACCGTCTCTCTTTTCGCAAGACTCATATATGACGCAAAGCATGATTCCAGGGAAACAGCTTTCGTACCATTGTTATACTGTTGTCAGATCCCACGGTTCATAAATCTTTGGAACATCGCTGATCAGACGTTTGGTATACGCTGCTGTCGGGTGAAGAATTACTTCTTCTGCCGGTCCCGATTCCACAAATTTTCCATGCTCCATAATATAAACATTATCGGATACATAGTAAGCAAGACCAATATCGTGGGTGATGAAGATAATCGTCATATTAATCTCATCACGCAGCTTCAGCAGCATATCCAGGATCGTTGCACGTGAGCAGGCATCAATCATAGACGTCGGCTCATCGGCAAGCAGAATCTTTGGTTTCAGAAGGAAAATACGTGCAATCATCAGTCGCTGCATCTGGCCTCCTGACAGCTCAAATGGATATTTGTTTGTCAGTTCTGCGTATTTTAAGTTTACAAAGCTGCAGGCCTCTGTCATCAGACGTTCTTTTTCTTCTTTCGGCAGATTCTTGTCACCGCGCATATTAATGCAATCCAGCAGAACAGAATCTACACGTTTAAACATATTGTAGGAAGCAAACGGATCCTGGAAAATCGCCTGAATTCCCTTCCAGTACTCTTTTTTCTTCTTTCCGTTCGAGATGTCTCTTGGTTTACCCTGGAAATCAATTTCACCTTCCGTTACGCTGATCAGCCCGAGCAACATCTTCGAAAGGGTTGTTTTTCCGGATCCGGATTCTCCTACGATAGAAACAAATTCACCTTCATGAAAATCGAAATCAACATGGTCTACAGCGACTGTTTTTGCATCGCCAAAGCCAAACACTTTCGTTACGCCTCTTCCGGAGAGGCATGGTTTTAATTCTTTACCATCACGCATTTGCATACACCTCCCGAACCTTTCTCTCAGACATCAGGCAGCGGTACTCTCTTCCGTTCGGCAGTTCGATGACCTCTGGTTTCATACCGCGGCAGGTTGGCTGTGCATAAGGACAGCGGTCTGCGAAACGGCAGCCCTCCGGCGGATGCTTCAGGTTTGGCGGAGTTCCCGGAATTGCAGTCAGCTTCTGTTCTCTTACACCTTCCTCCGGAACGATGATCGATCCCATCAGACCTTTGGAATATGGATGCAGCGGATCGAATACCATTTCTTTTGCGGTACCTTTTTCTACAATCTGTCCAGCATACATAACCATAATATCATCGGTTACGTTGTAAAGAAGCGGCAGCTCGTGTGTGATGAAGATCATGGATTTGATAAATCCTTTTTCCATCAGATCACGCATCATTTTAATAACCATTTTCTGGGAAGTTACATCCAGCGCGGATGACGGCTCATCGGCGATCAGTACCTTCGGAGAAAGAATGGTCGAAATTGCGATAACGGTTCTCTGTTTCATACCTCCGGAAAGCTCAACCGCATGCTTCTGCAGTACCTCCTCCGGCAGGCCTAAGATCTGAAAACGTTCTTTTGCCAGATCATAAATATCCTTTCTCGGCATTTTCGGATCATGCGCATGAATAACGTCTTCTACAAATCGGATGATTTTCTGTGTCGGGTTCAGAGCATTCATTGCTGCCTGCGGAATGTAGGCGATCTCATTGCCCAGAATATTTTTCCGGACATCGTCTGGTTTCATTCCGGAAATTTTTCTTCCATCTACGATAATATCGCCGCTGATGTAGTGAAGCGGTGCGAAATAATAGCCCATCAGGGACAGTGCCAGCGTCGATTTACCACAGCCGGACTCACCTGCTACACCGAGGGATTTTCCCTCCTCAATCTTCAGGGAGACTCCGTCTACGGCGTATACATCTTCATGAAAACGAGTTACATATTTCGTTTTCAGATTGTTTACTTCCAGCATTACTTTTCCCATAGCTGCCTCCTTAGTCTCTTAACTGCGGGTTGAATACCTGGTCAAGACCGGTGTTCATCAGGTTAAGAGAGAATGAAATAAGTGCGATTACAAGAATGACCGGGAAATATGCCCACCATGCACCGTTTAAGTGTGCATTGTACTGGGTTGCCCATTGCATCATAAGACCAAGTGTTGCCGTCTTTGTGGTTGCCGGTCCAAGTCCGATCATAGAAAGCTGTGCCTCTGCCAGAATTCCGGAGGAAATCTGGAGAATGAAGGCCATAACAACGTAGGATGCAACGTACGGAAGGATGTCGGTAAGGACAATCCGCAGCATGCTGTGGCCGGACAGTTTGGAAAGGTTTACATGGTCACGGTTTCGAAGAGAAATAACCTGGGAACGTACGGAACGTGTTGTCCACGGCCATGCGGTAATTCCGATCAGGAGTGCCACCATCATGATTCCCCTCTGAGACTCACCTACGCTGTAGGAGATGAGGATCAGGAGAACGAAGGATGGGATAACGGTGAACAAGTTGGTAAAGAACAGAATCAGGTTGTCCACAAAACCTCCAAGGTAACCTGCAAGAAGTCCGAGGAACAGTCCGATCACGGTTGCAATGATTCCCGCAACCAGACCAATTTTCAGGGATGAACCTGTTGCAGAGATCAGCTCGGTCAAAACATCACGACCAAAGTTATCTGTACCAAGAACAAAGTTCTGACGGTTAATGACATCTTTTTCATTGATGTACTGCTTGCTGTCGATGCTCTGAACCTCTTCCAGCTCACCGGTCTCTTCATTTTTCTCGGCAATAATAGTTGGAACATCTTCTAAAATACCATCGATCTCTTTGTCGAGACGCTGATATTTTTTCTTTTTTGCTGCGATAAGGCCTTTCTGTTCTGCATTTGGGTCATATTTTTCCTCCCAGAGAGCAATCAGACCTTCTGCATCGGTAACATCGATTTCACTGGCATCTACACCGCCGTATTTTTCCAGCCATTCTGCCATCATAGAACGGTTTTCCATTGTCAGTTTGCTTTCAACGATGGATGCGGTTGCATCAACATTCATCTTATACGTTTTGCCGGAATTTACGGTGTCCTGAATCGAAAGATAGGTACCCGGTTTGAAAAAGTTTCCGTTTCCGATCATTGCCAGCGGATCTTTTGCCACAACAAGCGGATAGATGATAATAGTCAGGAGAATTGCCAAGAAGATTACAAATCCTGTCACGAATTTTCCTGAATGAAAAATCTGTTTGATTGTATTTTTCATAGCGTATTCTCCTTTCTAATCCTGCTGGGATGCTTTGACACGTGGGTCAATGACTGCATACAGAAGTTCAACAAGCAGGTTGGCCAGCAGAACCATGATAGTAATGATTAACGTACAGGCAGAAAGCAGCGGATAATCCTGGCCGGTAACTGCTGAGAGCATCGTTGTTCCAAGTCCCGGATAACTGAATACCATCTCAGCTACCAGGTTACCGCCTATCATGGTACCAAGGGACATTGCAAGACCGGTGATCTGCGGAAGCATTGCGTTACGGAACACATATTTCACAATCGTATGATCCTTGATTCCAAGGAAACGACTGTATTTTACATAGTCGGCATTCAATTCATAAATTGACATTGAACGCATACCAATAGCCTGGCCGCCGATTGTGATGATTACGATAGACCAGAACGGCAACTGGTAATGTGAAAGCACAGATTTCATAAAAGCAAGGCTCATATGCGGAATCATACTGCTCGCATAGCCGCCTGCTGCAGGTGCAATATGTAATTTCAGTGAGAAAATAAATAAAAGTACGGTTGCCATACCAAAGGCAGGTACGTTACTGATAAACAGGAATGCCGGAAGGATTGCCTTATCGAAAACACCTTTCATGTAAGCTGCAATTGCACCAAGCAGGTTACCAAGAATCCATCCAACAATAATGGCCGGAAGCTGTAAACATATGGTCCACAGAACCGAACTGGAAATAATATCGGATACGGTACGCGGATACTGGCTGAAAGAAATGCCGAAATCACCGCGAAGTGCATTTTTTACCCAGGTAAAAAACTGGACATACATTGGTTTGTTAATACCAAATTTCGCTGCATAGTCTTCATATACTTTCTGAATTGCAGTCGCATCGGTCATACCTTCTACCGATTTGGACGCAATAGTTGAAACCGGATCGCCCGGCATCAAACGCGGAAGAATGAAGTTCAGCAGCACTGCAAAGACTAACGTCAAAAGATACCACATGATCTTCTGCGTATAATACTTTTTCATTCCTTTCATAGAGGAACCCTCCTTCTGATTTTGTAAAAGCGGCCGGAGCACCCCGGCTCCGGCCGCCTCTGTTACAATTCAGTGTGTGCTTTCTTTCTGTTTGGCAAATCAGCCGTCAATCAGTTCCAGATTGTACAGTGCTGCTACGCCATAACCATCGGTGCAGTCCATCGGAGGAACATTGGTTCCATCGTCTTTCTGCGGATAGTTGGTCCATACGGACTCGTTTACTTCGTGGAATACCTGCGGTCTGTACATCAACGGTACACACGGGCAATCTTCCAGCATAATCTTGGAAAGTTCTGTATAGTAATCTTTCAGTTTTGCATCATCGGTCTCATGAGGAATTGCTGCAAGGATTTCATCTACACGGTCGTTCTGATAATGACCGAAGTTACCACTGAAGTTAACCTCAAGATCGTTGTAATCAGAGCTCATGAAGAAACGGCATCTCATGTACGGGTTGGCAACCGATGTACCAGGGCCGGACTGCATGGTGATTTCGAAGTTTCCGGTACTGTAATCCGTGCTGTAGTTTGCTGCTTCCGGGAAGTAGGTCTCAATGTTGATACCAATATTCTTTCCTGCTGCTGCTACGATTTCAAGGGTTGCATTCCAGTCAGACCATCCTGTCGGGCACTCAGCCTTATAGGAAAGGTTCTTTCCGTTGTACTCACGGATTCCGTCTCCGTCGGTGTCTACGATTCCGGCATCGTCCAGAAGCTTCTTAGCACCTTCTACATCGGCATTGGACCACTGATACTCTTTTAAGGCATCCTGATCCACCATAGCCTGCTCAGCATCGGTCGGGTTCATGACAGAACGCGGAACATCTGCGAAGGTAGGAGACTGTCCGGACATTGCTGAAGAAATAACCTGATCGTAGTCAACTGCCATAGCGATTGCCTTACGAACAGCTACCTGATCCAGTCCTTCTACTTCTGTATTAAAGAACAGGGTAGGCATTGTCATACACAGCTGATACGGTGCTTCATCAACATAGGTAGAAATCGGAAGATCCTGCTCTAACCACAATTTCTGAAGGTCTGTGATGAATATCTGTGCCACATCAATATCACCATTCTGGAATGCGGTGGTAGCTGCTGCGTTATCTTTAAAGATCGGGTGAGAAATATATTTCGGAACCGGAAGCTTACCCCACATGGAATCTGCCTGTCCCCAATAATTATCATCGCGGATCAGAACTACGTTCTGGTCATTGTCAAAGTATTTTTTGTACGGTCCGGAAGTTACCAGATCGTCCATCTTATCCATTTTAATTGCTTCAGCATCGTTGTTGTTTCTGTCAGCTACGGTCTTTAAATAATTTTCCTGCATGATGTAGAGCATCGGCAGATATCTTTCCGCAAGAACCGGGTTAACTGCTTCGCCGGAGTCATCGGTTGTCAGCTTGAAGACTACGGTACTGTCATCCTGTGCAACAACATCTGCAATGTAGCTCTTCATTTCAGCGCCGGTAGAAGAATTGTAATCTACATGTGCATGATAGGTAGCTGCTACATCTTTTGCAGTAACCGGTGTGCCGTCATTCCATTTTGCGTCAGCTTTGATTTTCACTGTGATCTCGGTACGATTGTCGTTCCATACTGGATCTCCGTCTGCAAGCAACGGATACATTTTTGCATCCAGTGGATTCCACATATAAAGAGTTTCATAAACAAGTACACGTGAAGCATCGCCCTGTGCTATAACCATTGCATTGTTTGAGTTTGCGGACATTGGGTTGTAATCGTTGACGGTACCCCACTGCTGTCCTGCGAAGTAAAGAGTTTCATTTCTTGGAAGCTCTCCTACCACATCATCTGAACCTGTGGTATCTTCGCTGGAAGCATCTGCTGTGCTGGAAGATGCTGCTGTGGCATCGCTTGATGCATCTGCTGTTCCGCTGGAGGATGCTGTTGCTCCTCCGGATGAACCGGTGCTTGTACTTCCACTGTCTCCACATCCAGCAAGCATCGTTCCTGCCATTGTCACTGTCATTAACAGTGCAAGGACTTTCATGTTACGCTTTTTCATACTTTTTACCTCCTTAAGGTTTTCGTTCTTGCTTGATGAGTTCATTATACACAAAGGCTGTTAGAAAAACAGTGTCTATTTTTTGTTTTTGGTGTTCTTTTTTTGTTTTGCGTTGGTTGAGTTGCTTATTTTTTCCTTTATAATTTTCTTTATTCTGCTCACTTTTCACATATTCATTTTCGCAACATCTGCACTATTTCGTCATTATGATTATTTGTACCATTTTTCCGTCTTTTCCGACATTTTTCCGTTCGCTTTTTCCATCTGTTTGTGCTATGATGAATATCGTATCAATTTCAGGAGGTTTTTTCTATTATGAATACTGTTTCTCATAAGTACCGACAGTCAGCGCTTCTGCTTCTGACCGCTGCGATCTGGGGTTCTGCCTTTGTCGCACAGCAGACCGGCATGGATTATGTCGGACCTTTTACATTCAACGCGGCACGAAACCTGCTCGGCGGACTTACGCTTCTTCCGCTGATTGTCTTTTTCTCCTCGTGTAAAAAGCGAACCCTACCTCCAGATGCTTCGTCAGAAAATGGCACACAGTCAAAAACGCTCTGGGCGGGCGGTATTCTCTGCGGCACCGCACTGTTTGCCGCCTCAGCCCTGCAGCAGATCGGCATTCAGTACACAACCGTCGGAAAGGCCGGTTTTATCACCGCACTTTACATCGTACTTGTTCCGGTCTGCGGTTTTTTTCTCCGAAAGCGTGTACAGCCGAAGGTCTGGCTCGCAGTTCTTATTGCCGTCGCTGGTCTCTATCTGCTCTGTATGACAGACGGCTCCTTCTCTTTGCAGAAGGGAGATTTTCTTGTGCTTGCCTGCGCGCTCGGATTTACCGTACATATTCTGGTTATTGATCATTTTTCTCCGCTTGTCGACGGCATCAAAATGTCCTGCATTCAGTTTTTTACCTGTTCGATCCTGTCAGCTGTCTGTATGGCCCTCTTTGAAACCGTAAACGTTTCCAACCTTCTGCACGCCTGGATACCGATTCTCTATGCCGGAATTCTCTCTTCTGGTGTCGGCTATACCCTGCAGATTATCGGGCAGAAAGGATTAAATCCCACCATGGCTTCTCTGCTGATGAGCCTGGAATCCGTTTTTTCCGTTCTCGCCGGTTGGATTTTCCTTCATCAGGCACTCTCCGGTCGCGAGCTCTCCGGCTGTATTCTGATGTTTGCAGCGATCGTGCTGGTACAGCTTCCGGGCTTTTCCAAAACCAGCGCTGTTTCCTGATGCCATTCCTTTTTCAATGTAAGAAAGATTCCTGTTTTGCGAACTTCTTTCTTACGACAGCTTGCTTTGATGACATAATTTCCCTCCGCCGCAGTGTGATCCTGCCCGGAGGGCTTTTTTATGCCTTCCGAAAATTTAACCGAATCTAGTAAGTCCCCTGCTTCCATTTCGAATATCCGCTTGCCCAATATTTTCATAGCATAAAAATACAAAATTCTGCATATTGATTGCAGGATTTTTTAATTCGTGCTACACTGTTTTTATTGTACCAATAAGCACTTATTTTATTAGGAGGTTCTGTCATGCCCGTTTTTGATTTCAGCAATTCCCCGGAAAAAGCAAAAGTTTCCGAATGTACGTATACTGTTTTCCGCACAAACGCACCGTTTACTTCTCCGGATCAGCCGATCCTAATTCTGGATACAAAAGAGAAGGCCTTCCCGCATCATCCCTGCGGTATTTTCACAAACCCGGCAAAACGGACATCGTTCGAATTTAAAGAGGAAGAAGAAACCTTCATCGCCGATATTCTCCAGATTGATGCCCGTTTTGTCAGCCTTTTAAAATGGCTCGGTGAAAACCATATCAATGTCCGCCTTTCCGGCACACAAACATCCGACGGTTATGCAGTTTACAAAATCCGCGAGATCGCTTTCGGTGGCGGCGCAAAGCTTTCGGCTGAGGATGGATTTTTACAGTTTATGATTGAGCGTCTCCTCGCCAGCAATGCACCGGAAGAAGAAGTTGAGGATGAGGATCAGGAGGAAACCGGTGACAGCATGAAGCTCACCAGCATCCAATCCATCACTGATTTTATGAACTGTGCCGGAAGAACGCTGCCGGATAATATCCGCCTTTGGGCTCGTCGAAACCTCGCTGTTGCCCGTTCCCACGAAGTCTCTCCCGAAGAACGTCGTCACGCGCAGCGCGCCCTCTCCATGATGATGAATATTCAATGGAAAAGCAACTATTTTGAAGCCATTGATCCAGTGGAAGCACGCCGGATCCTCGATGAAGAACTATATGGCATGGAACGTGTGAAGCAGAGAATTATCGAAACCATCATTCAGATTAACCGGACTCATACGCTGCCGGCCTATGGTCTGTTACTGATCGGTCCTGCCGGAACCGGAAAATCGCAGATTGCTTATGCCGTTGCGCGTATCTTAAAACTACCGTGGACAACACTCGATATGAGTTCGATTAATGACCCGGAACAGCTGACTGGAAGTTCCCGCATCTACGCAAACGCAAAACCGGGAATCATCATGGATGCTTTTTCCATGGCTGGTGAATCCAATCTCGTCTTTATCATCAATGAGCTCGACAAGGCTGCCTCCGGCAAGGGAAACGGAAACCCGGCAGATGTTCTGCTGACCCTTCTTGATAATCTTGGTTTTACCGATAACTATATCGAATGTATGATCCCGACCGTCGGTGTATACCCGATTGCAACCGCAAACGACAAGGACCAGATCAGTGCTCCGCTGATGTCCCGCTTCGCTGTGATTGAAATTCCGGATTACACACCGGAAGAAAAGAAAATCATTTTCTCCCGCTATGCACTTCCAAAGGTGTTAAAACGTATCGGTATGAAAGAAAAGGAATGCATTCTGACGCCGGAAGGACTCGATGCCGTAATCTCCTGCCACGAAAACACAAGCGGTATTCGTGATCTTGAGCAGGCTGCTGAGCATATCGCAGCAAATGCGTTATATCAGATAGAAGTCAACCATGTTTCCTCTGTTACCTTTGATGCAGAAATGGTACGTGAACTGCTCTTGTCCTGCTGATCTGCCTTATTTTCTATTTTGAAGGCGTATCAAGGTACGGCGAAAACCAGTGACGCAACAATTCACGCTCTGTGGTGCTGAAATTTTTTGCATTATTTTAGGGTATGCTGTAAAATAGTTTCCTGTCCCATCAGTCTGTACTTTCGGGCAGGGAACTATTTTATTTCTCCAGATATTTTCATAAAAGAAAGCCCCTGACACTTTCATGTCAGGGGCTTCCTTTCGATCAATTCAGAAAATTTATTTCTGCGGACCAGCGGAAACAAGTGCTTTACCAGCAGCGTTTCCTTCATATTTTGCAAAGTTCTTGATAAATCTTTCAGCCAGATCCAGTGCTTTTGTCTCCCACTCGGAAGCATCAGCATAGGTATCGCGAGGATCCAGGATAGCCGGATCAACGCCCGGAAGTTCAGTCGGAACTTCGAAGTTGAAGTACGGAATAGTCTTCGTCGGAGCTTCGTTGATAGCACCGCTTAAGATTGCATCGATGATTCCACGGGTATCACGGATGGAGATACGTTTTCCGGTTCCGTTCCAGCCTGTGTTAACCAGGTATGCTTTTGCTCCGCTCTTCTCCATTTTCTTAACAAGCTCTTCTGCATATTTGGTTGGGTGCAGCTCCAGGAATGCCTGGCCGAAGCATGCAGAGAAGGTAGGAGTCGGCTCGGTAATTCCGCGCTCGGTTCCTGCAAGTTTTGCAGTAAATCCGGACAGGAAGTAGTACTGAGTCTGCTCTGGTGTCAGAATAGATACTGGCGGAAGTACGCCGAATGCGTCTGCGGACAGGAAGATAACATTCTTAGCTGCCGGTGCAGAAGAAATCGGGCGAACGATGTTCTCAATGTGGTTGATCGGATAAGATACACGAGTATTCTCGGTTACGCTCTTATCATTGAAGTCAATTTTGCCTTCTGCATCAACAGTAACGTTCTCAAGCAGAGCGTCACGTCTGATTGCATTATAGATATCCGGCTCAGACTCTTTGTCCAGGTTGATAACTTTTGCATAGCAGCCGCCCTCGAAGTTGAATACTCCGTTGTCGTCCCAGCCGTGCTCATCATCACCGATCAGAAGACGTTTCGGGTCTGTGGAAAGAGTTGTTTTTCCTGTTCCGGAAAGTCCGAAGAAGATTGCGGTGTTCTCACCGTT
>OLQY01000677.1_pt1 | contig 36494 bp, 39 predicted proteins | sample 1672851 | NCBI WGS metagenome assembly OLQY01 (sample SAMEA3136730, study PRJEB25190) | human gut metagenome | reverse complement strand
AGAAATTCATCCAGGTCGTTGGAAGCGGCAATGACAGCATCCTGGAATCCGGCGTCATCCAGCATCTTACGTGCCTTTTTAGAAAGATAAGCGAGATCACCGGAGTCAAGGCGGATACCGTAGCTCTTCGGTTTGATGCCTGCTTCGCGCATCTCGGTAAAAACACGGATCGCATTCGGAACACCGGATTTCAATGTGTCATAAGTATCGACAAGCAGTGTACATGCATCAGGATACAATCTTGCATATTCTTTAAATGCAGTATATTCATCTTTGAAAGTCATGATCCAACTGTGTGCATGCGTTCCCATAACCGGTACATCAAACATTTCGCCGGCGAGTACATTGGAAGTTCCGACGCATCCACCGATCACAGCAGCTCTTGCTCCGTACAGTCCTGCATCCGGTCCCTGGGCGCGTCGAAGTCCGAACTCCATGATACCGTCTCCTTGTGCCGCATAAACAACACGGGAAGCTTTCGTAGCGATCAGGCACTGATGATTCAGAATTGTAAGAATTGCAGTCTCAACAAGCTGAGCCTCCATGATCGGAGCTACGACTTTCAGAAGCGGTTCTCTTGGGAAGATGACGCTTCCTTCCGGGATCGCATAAATGTCTCCGCTAAAATGAAATCCGCTCAGATAATGAAGAAAATCCTCACTGAACAATCCGAGCCCTCTTAAATAATCAACATCCTCATAAGAAAAATTCAGATTTTTAATATAGTCAATGACCTGATCCAGTCCTGCCATGACGGAATATCCGCCTTTGTTCGGATTGTCACGGAAGAAAACATCGAATACAACGGTCTGATTTTCCTGTGTTTCAAAATATCCCTGCATCATAGTAAGCTCATACAGGTCTGTCAATAAAGTAAGATTTTGTGCACTCATACTAATATCCTCTCTTAAAAATACTGCCTCAGACAGGCTGTAGGCAGAAAGATTGCTCTCACATTGAAGTAATTATACATAATTCAGAAAGGTAAATCAATTCATAGAAAGAATATGTTAAAAAAATATCAAATAAAGAATCAAAGAAATTGATGAGATTCGATTGACAACAGCATAGAAAATACCTTAAGGTATAGAAAACATATTAAAAAATGGGCCGCGTAAGCCAGCGGCAGAATGGAGAAAAGATGAGATTAGGAGTAAAACAGGTACTTACGGTAGTAAAGCTGGTAGATTTTGGAGTATATCTTGGAAGTGACGAGGAGCGTGTTCTTCTTCCAAAGAAACAGGTTCCGGACGGAATTGAACTGGGAGATCCAATCGAGGTATTCCTCTATAAAGATTCTTCCGATCGTATGATCGCAACAACGAATGAGCCAAAGATCACTCTTGGACAGCTGGCTGTCCTGACAGTAGCAGATGTGGGCAGAATGGGTGCTTTTCTTGACTGGGGACTTGAGAAGGACCTGTTCCTTCCATTTAAGGAACAGACAGAGAAGGTAGAGAAGGGCGACCGCTGTCTGGTAAGTCTTTATGTAGATAAGAGCGAGAGACTTTGTGCAACAATGAAGATCTATCATCTTCTGCAGACAGACTCTCCTTATAAAAAGGATGATGTTGTAACCGGAACAGTTTATGAGGTGAATCGTGATCTGGGAGCTTTCGTGGCAGTAGATAATCTGTATTCTGCATTGATTCCGAAGAGAGAGATGTATGGAAGAATGTATCCGGGACAGGAGATTGAAGCACGTGTGGCAGCAGTCAAAGAGGATGGAAAACTGGATCTGAGTGTCCGTGGCAAGATTCCGGAGCAGATGGACAAAGATGCAGAACTGATTCTGGAATGCATTGAGACTTGTGGGGGTAAACTTCCATTCACAGATAAAGCAGATCCGGAGCGCATTAAAGCAGAGATGGGAATGAGTAAAGCTGCGTTCAAACGTGCAGTTGGAAGACTCTTGAAACAGAAGAAAATCGTGATCAAAGAGGACGGTATTTATAGTTTGTAAAAGCAATCTGTATGCGAACCGTTACGTGTTAGAGAAAGTGACTATGACTTGTAGGAAGTGTTGTTTCAAATAGAAAAAAGTGTGAGGTTTTATATGCTGAAAATGAGAAAAATAGTGATTCTTCCTACTTGTAATATGTTTTAAATACGTTATAATAACATTAGGAATGAGAAAATGATAGGTAATATCATTCCTAGATGAATTTAGGAAGTAAAGTTATAATTAAATTGTTAAAAGAAAGGGGTATTTAGAATGAAAGTTCAGAATATTACAGATGTTGAAGGATTTTTTAAGGTAGTAGATTCTTGTAAAGGAAGAGTAGAGTTAGTAACAGGTGAGGGAGACAGACTGAACCTGAAGTCTAAACTTTCCCAGTATGTATCTATGGCTAACATTTTCTCTAACGGAGAGATTCCGGAGCTGGAAGTTATCGCTTACGAGAAAGAAGATACAGATAAGCTGATCCAGTTCATGATAGATGGTGGAAATAAATAAGATTTAACATTTTAAAATTTCCATAAAGAGTGTAAAATGAAGGGAAGGGATTCTGACCTGTGTATCAAGTCAGAGCCTTCCCTTTTCTTAGTTAAAATTTGATCATTGAGGTGAACTATGAGTTTTGCACATTTGCATGTCCATACAGAATTTAGTCTGCTGGATGGATCGAATAAGATAAAAGAATATGTGTCCAGAGTCAAAGAACTTGGGATGAACAGTGCGGCAATTACAGATCACGGTGTTATGTATGGTGTGATCGATTTCTATCGGGAAGCCAAGAAGCAGGGGATCAATCCAATCCTTGGATGTGAAGTGTATGTGGCTCCGAATTCTCGTTTTGATCGCGAGATCACAGGAGGAGATGACAGATATTATCATCTTGTGCTTCTGGCAGAAAATGAGGAAGGATATGCGAATCTGACGAAGATTGTTTCGAAGGGATTTGTGGAAGGTTATTACTATAAACCGCGAGTGGATAAGGAACTTCTGCGCAAGTACCATAAAGGTATCATTGCTTTAAGTGCCTGCCTGGCAGGTGAGGTGGCAAGATTCCTGACGAAGGGATTATATGAAGAGGCGAAGAAGACAGCTTTAGAGTATCAGGAAATTTTCGGCGAAGGGAATTTCTTCCTGGAGTTGCAGGATCATGGAATACCAGAGCAGGGACTTGTCAATCAACAGCTATTCAAAATGTCTGAAGAGACAGGAATTGAGCTGGTTGCTACGAATGATATTCATTATACATATGCAGAAGATGCGAAGCCACATGATATTCTACTTTGTATTCAGACCGGAAAGAAGCTTTCAGATGAGAATCGTATGCGGTATGACGGCGGGCAGTATTATGTGAAGTCAGAAGAAGAGATGCTACGTCTGTTCCCTTATGCGAAACAGGCGTTGGAGAATACACAGAAGATTGCGGATCGATGTCATGTCGAGATTGAATTTGGTGTAACAAAACTTCCGAAATATGATGTGCCGGATGGTTATACTTCCTGGGAATATCTGCAGAAGCTTTGCTATGAAGGATTGGAAAAGCGTTATGGTGATCCTTCGGAAGAATTGAAAGAGCGTTTGTCTTATGAATTGGAAACAATCCATCAGATGGGTTATGTAGACTATTTCCTGATCGTGTGGGATTTTATTAAATACGCAAAAGATCACGGAATCTCAGTAGGACCGGGACGTGGATCAGCCGCAGGAAGTATCGTGTCCTATTGTCTTGAGATTACTACGATTGACCCGATCCGCTATCAGCTGCTGTTTGAACGTTTCCTGAATCCGGAACGTGTATCCATGCCCGATATCGACGTTGACTTCTGTTATGAGAGACGTCAGGAGGTTATTGATTACGTTACAAGAAAATATGGAAAAGACTGTGTGGCTCAGATCGTTACATTCGGTACCCTGGCAGCACGAGGTGTGATCCGTGATGTTGGACGTGTAATGGATCTGCCATATGCTTATGTGGATTCTATTTCCAAAATGATTCCGCAGGAGCTTGGAATCACAATTGATAAAGCTCTGAAAATGAATCCGGATCTGAAAAAGTTATATGATACGGATGAGACGGTGACAAATCTGATCGATATGGCGAAGCGTTTGGAAGGACTACCGAGACATTGTTCTATGCATGCCGCCGGTGTTGTGATCTGTCAGAAGCCGGTTGATGAGTATGTACCTCTTTCGAGGGCAGCAGACGGAACAATCACAACACAGTTTATTATGACAACGCTTGAGGAACTTGGACTTCTGAAAATGGACTTCCTGGGCCTTCGTACATTGACTGTGATACAGAATGCAGTGCTGCTTGCAAGAAGAAAGCAGCCGGAACTGAATATCAATCAGATAGATTACAATGATCAAAAGGTGCTGGATTATATCGGAACCGGTAAGACAGATGGTGTGTTCCAGCTTGAGAGTGCCGGAATGAAAGGGTTCATGAAGGAACTGAAGCCGCATAACCTGGAAGATGTTATTGCCGGAATTTCGCTGTATCGTCCTGGTCCGATGGATTTCATTCCGCAGTATATCCGAGGAAAGAATGACAGTTCTTCTATCACATATGATTGCCCACAACTGGAGCCGATCCTTGCCCCTACTTATGGATGTATTGTCTATCAGGAGCAGGTTATGCAGATTGTACGAGATCTTGCAGGATACTCACTTGGACGAAGCGACCTTCTGCGTCGTGCGATGTCAAAGAAAAAGGCGGCAGTCATGGAGAAAGAACGTAAGATCTTTATTTATGGTGATGAGGAGACAGGCGTACCAGGATGTATAAAGAATGGAATTGATGAACAGACTGCAAATAAGATTTATGATGAAATGATCGATTTTGCAAAATATGCGTTCAATAAGTCTCATGCGGCTGCATATGCAGTGGTTTCTTATCAGACTGCATGGCTGAAATATTATTTCCCGGTAGAATATATGGCAGCGCTTATGACATCAGTCATTGATAATCCGTCTAAGGTATCTGAGTATATTTATGCATGTCGTCAGATGAATATTAAGATCCTGCCGCCGGATATTAATAAAGGTGAAGCAAACTTCTCTGTAGATGGCGGGGATATCCGTTATGGACTTGCTGCAATCAAAAGTATCGGAAGACCGGTGATCAAAGCAATCGTGGAAGACAGAGAAGAGCTTGGGTTGTTCCAGAACCTGGAAGATTTCATTACCCGTCTTTCAGCAAAGAACATATTAAATAAACGTACGATAGAAAATCTGATCAAGGCGGGGGCATTGGATACGCTTGGCGGAACAAGAAAACAGTTCATGAGTATCTATGTACAGATCGTAGATCATGTAACCCAGGAGAAAAAGAACTCTATGGTTGGACAGATGACATTGTTTGATCTGGTGAGTGAAGATCAGAAAGAAGAATTTCAGATCAGGATGCCTGATGTGGGAGAATACTCCAAAGAAACACTTCTCGCATTTGAAAAAGAAGTACTTGGAATCTATGTCAGCGGACATCCGCTTGAGGCGTATGAGGAGAAGTGGAAGAAATCCATTTCTGCGACAACGGCGGACTTTCAGCTGGATGAAGAGACCGGTCATACAAAAGTGCATGATGGGGCGAAAGAAATTATTGGTGGAATGATCACAGAGAAGACCATAAAGCACACAAAGACGAATCAGATGATGGCATTTATTACGGTAGAAGATCTTTTGGGAACGGTAGAGGTTGTTGTGTTCCCGCGAGATTATGAGAAGAACAGAGATTATCTGGAAGTAGATAGTAAGGTATTTGTTCGCGGAAGAGTTTCGGAAGAAGATGATAAGCCGAGTAAGATGATCTGTGAGAAAATTATCCCATTTGAACGGACGAAAAAGGAATTGTGGATTCAGTTTCCTGATAAGGCGACATTTCTGGATGAGGAACAGATTGTCTATGGATATCTGGCAGATTCAGACGGAGATGATGAAGTTATGATCTACTGTGCGAAGGAACGTGCGGTGAAAAAACTGCCGAAAAATAGGAATATCGGTATAAATGAACAAATTTTAAGCAGATTGATGAATCATTTCGGCGAGAAGAGAGTAAAAGTAGTGGAAAAACCTATTGAAAACATATTCTAAATAAGGTAGAATATTGGCGGAGTTGATAAAAAATTGACAATGATTGGTTTTGGCAGTAATCAGACATTTCAGAGAAAGGGTGGACTAAAACATGGCAGAAAATAAAACAGTCGACAAAGAAAAATATCTTGATGAAATCGAAGACAGCATCCGTACAATCGGTGTTCTGACAAGTGGAGGAGATGCTCCGGGAATGAACGCAGCAATCCGTGCGGTAGTAAGACGTGCACTTGCAAAAGGACTTAAGGTTCGCGGAATCCGCAGAGGTTATCATGGACTTCTGAAAGAAGAAATCATTGATATGTCAGCACGTGATGTGTCTGATATCATTGAGCGTGGTGGTACGGTTCTCCAGACAGCCCGTTGTAAGACAATGCGTACAGAAGAAGGTCAGCAGAAGGCAGCTGCGATCTGTAAGAAGTACGGAATCGACGGACTGGTAGTAATCGGTGGAGACGGTTCTTTCGCAGGAGCTCAGAAACTGGCAAACCTTGGTGTAAATACAATTGGTATTCCAGGAACAATCGACCTTGATATCGCATGTACAGACTACACAATCGGATTTGATACAGCTGTTAATACAGCAATGGAAGCAATCGATAAGGTTCGTGATACATCTACATCTCATGAAAGATGCAGTGTGATCGAGGTTATGGGACGTGATGCAGGATATCTTGCACTGTGGTGTGGTATCGCCAATGGAGCAGAGAAGATTCTCATGCCGGAGGAAAAGGACTATGATGAGAAAGCACTGATCGAAGATATTCTTGCGAACAAGAAACGTGGTAAGAAGAACTACATTATCATCAATGCAGAGGGTGTTGGAGATTCTATCAATATGGCAAAGAGAATCGAGGCTGCTACAGGAATTGAGACAAGAGCAACAATCCTCGGACACATGCAGCGTGGTGGAAGCCCGACATGTAAAGACAGAGTATATGCTTCTACAATGGGAGCTATGGCAGTTGACCTTCTTTGCCAGGGAAAGACAAACCGTGTCGTAGGATACAAGAACGGACAGTTTATTGATTTTGACATTGAAGAAGCACTTGCTATGAAGAAGACAATTCCGGCATATCAGTACGATGTAGCGAAGACTCTTGCTCTGTAAAAATGTGAAATAGCATTGCAAATATCACTTTGAGTTATTATAATAGAATAGCAATGGTTACCAGATGACTGGTAATGAAATATAACATTCAGCCATGCAGCCTTTGTAAGAAGGTTACATGGCTGAATTGTGTATCTGCGATAAGATAAAAATAACTGATAAGGATAGATTAAGGGGAGAACTTTGACGGACATGAAGAATAAAAAGATGGCACCGATCGGGGTGTTTGATTCAGGAGTCGGAGGACTGACTGTAGCGAGAGAGATATCAAGACAATTGCCGTATGAGAACATTGTTTATTTTGGGGATACGGCGCGTGTTCCATACGGTAGTAAATCACAAAACACGATCATTCGTTTTTCAGAACAGATTATCCGTTTCCTGAGGACGAAACAGGTGAAAGCAATTGTGATCGCATGTAATACGGCGAGTGCGCTTGCATTGGATGCAGTGAAGGATGAGTTTGACCTTCCGATCATTGGAGTAGTCATTCCGGGAGCGAGAGCAGCAGTAGAAGCTACAACGAATGGAAAAGTCGGTGTGGTAGGTACTGAAGCAACGGTTCAGAGTGGAATGTATACGAAAGTGATTCAGGGAATGAATCCTAAGATTGAAGTGATCGAGAAAGCCTGTCCTCTTTTCGTACCGTTAGTGGAAGAGGGATTCAAAGAACATATTGTGACAAGAGAGATTATTGAGTATTATCTCGAATCCATGCGCAATACAGATATTGATGCGATGATCCTTGGATGTACGCATTATCCGCTTCTCAGATCTAAGATCAGAGAATACATGGGGGATAAGATTCAGATTGTGAATCCTGCATATGAGACAGCGATGGATCTGAAACGTCTGTTGGAAGAGGAAGAGATGGCGAATGATGAGACGACAGAACATCATAGTGAGTATTCCTTCTATGTCAGCGATGCGGCTGAGAAGTTCAGGAAGTTTGCGAATACAGTGATGCCATTTGATGTTCCGACAACGAATGTAGTAAATATTGAAGAGTATTAATTAGTAATTTTGAATCAGGAAAGTTATTTCGTGCTTGTACGTTGGTTGCGGAAAGACTGACGGAACGAAATTTTCCTGATTCTTTTCTATGGAGAATTCATTTATGACAAAAGATGTATTGGTAAGTATTTCCGGAATGCATGAGGAGATTGTGGCGGTCACTCCGGAGGTAGAAGATGAGAACGAAGCAATCGAAGTTGTGACACCAGCAACATATTATTTGAAGAACGGAAAACATTATATTGTCTACGAGGAAGTTGTAGAAGGAACTTCCGGAGTGATCAAGAACAGAATTAAGATTAACGGAGATGAATGTGTAGAGATCGTGAAAAGCGGTCTTTCAAACTCTCATATGATCTTTGAGAAAAATAAAAAGAATCAGACATTTTATAAGACGCCTTATGGACAGATGCTGATCGGAGTGAATACGAGACATCTTCAGGTTGATTTTGAAGAAGATAAGATAGCGGTCCAGATTGATTATGAATTGGACGTAAATCATGAACCGATGGCAGACTGTAAGATACGGATGAATATTGTTTCCAAGGACAGTGGAAAGTTTTCAGTGCTTAGTTAAGATACAAGAACGCCGGGGCATTTTTGGATAAGCAGGCGGAAAAATGAAAAAGATAAGAATGAGAGGATAAGATGATGGTAATAACACTGATCGAGAAAGTATATTCGTTTTTATGGGGCGATCTGTTTCAGATACCGCTTCCAGGCGGCGGAAGTGTGGGAATATCACTTCTGATTATTCTGTTGATTCCAACAGGAATTTATTTCACAATCCGTACAAGATTTCTTCCAATCCGTCTTTTCCCGGAGATGGTAAGATCGTTGAATAGTAAAAAAGGGAAAGAGGATGGGTTGTCTAATTTTCAGACACTGATTGTATCAACAGCAACCCGTGTGGGAATGGGGAATCTGGTAGGTGTTGTTGCAGCCATCTCAGCCGGCGGGGCTGGAGCAGTGTTCTGGATGTGGGTCACGGCACTGATCGGTTCTTCCACAGCATTTGTTGAGGCAACACTTGCACAGCTTCATAAAGAAAAAGATCCGTTGTATGGAGGATATCGCGGAGGTCCGGCATATTATATCCATCACTACATGGAAGAACATCAAGGAAAGAAAAAGAGATATTCAGTGATCGCGGTATTATTTGCAATTTCAGGATTAATCTGTTGGTGTGGTATTAGCCAGGTGATCAGTAATTCAGTGACGTCTTCGTTTGAAAATGCATTTTCTATCCCACCGATTTATACAACTGTGATTTTAGTGGTTCTGGCAGCAGTGATCGTGCTTCGAAAGAATGCAACAGTAAAGGTTCTGGATGTTGTTGTTCCGATTATGGCAGTGTGTTATTTCCTGATCACAGTATTTTTGATCCTTACGAATCTGTCCAGCATACCGGGTGTGTTCTCACGTATTTTTGAGGAAGCATTTGGAGTCCGTCAGGTGGCAGCGGGTGGTTTTGGAGCTGTTTTGATGAATGGAGTGAAGAGAGGATTGTTCTCAAATGAAGCTGGTTCAGGATCTGCTCCATGTGCAGCGGCCGCGGCAGAGTGTAATCTCCCGGTAAAGGCAGGACTTGTTCAGGCATTGGGCGTATTTATCGACACAATTGTAATCTGTAGCTGTACAGCAATGATCATGTTGCTTGTTCCACAGGATCAGATTGAGGGACTTGCAGGAATGGAACTGCTTCAGACAGCGATGAGATATCATCTTGGAGAAGCAGGGGTGATTTTTATCGCAGTGATGCTGTTCCTGTTCAGTTTTTCTACATTTCTTGGAATTCTGTTTTATGCAAGAAGTAATGTGGCTTATCTGTTTGGAGACAACTGGGCATCCCAGACAGCATATAAAGTGCTCGCACTTGTGATGTTATTCATCGGAGGAATCGCAGCGTACACATTTGTATGGGATCTGGGCGATGTCGGGATCGGGCTGATGACGGTATTCAATACAGTGATCCTGTATCTGATGGGTGGCCAGGCGTTGGATGAGCTGAAAAAATATGAAGCAGTGAGAAAAGAACAAAAGAAAAAGAATTAAAAAAATAAGTTCAGTCGAATTGTTTGACTGAACTTATTTTAATGGTGTTTTTATTTTTCTTTCTTTGAGAAAAATCTTTTTTTCTTCTTTTTCTCTGGAATATCAAGACCACCGCGGACACTCTTAATGCCTGTGATATAGATACCACTTACAACGACTTTCGCTTCTTTCTTCACCGGAAGAACTTCGAAAACCTTTACATCACACATCAGAGTCATAACCTTTGGTCCAACCTTTGCTTTTACAACCGGTACTTTAGAACGTCTTAAATACTTTGGTGTATTCTCAAGAACAACGGCCGGGAGTCCTGCATCTTTTAGCTTCATCTTCTTTTTATCAATAATGAGCATGCTGATGGTCTGCGCAACTGCGTCCATCTGCTGCTGCTGTTCAGCCTGCTTCTTCTGCGCTTTCTTTCCGAAGAAATAGAGTGCTACGCAAACCCCGATGAGAACTACGAGGACGATGAGCATGATTATCATAGGTGTACTCACGATAAAACCCTCCTATATACTATTTTCCGCTTAATTCGCATTTAATATTGTAACATTCTTTATTACAAAGTGCAAGCAGACAGGGGACAATTTTACAATTTGGGGTTACTTTTAAGACGTAAACCGAGTATACTATGTATTATGGTGGTTTATTATTGTTTGCAGAAAGATAGCAGCGCTGGCGTTGCTGGTCGCACATCGTGTGAACAGTAACGCGCTGTCCGAAGAATGTGATGGGGTATAGTGAGCAATAATATTTTCACGTTGATTAAGAGAAAGGGAGAGTTGAATGGCAGAGACAATATGGAACACAGTGATGATGGTTTTTCATTTTATTATGAAGAATATCGTTATCATTAATATTCTTTTATCTCTGATTATTGTATTTTTTGAAAGAAGATCACCGCAGGCAGTATGGACCTGGCTGCTTTTGCTTTATTTTATTCCTATTGTCGGATTTATTCTATATCTGATCATAGGGCAGGATTATCACAAGAATAAGATGTTTAAGGCAAAGGAGATTGAAGGTGAGCTGAAATACGCTGTGCGAAGGCAGGAGGAAACCATTTATCACAGGCAGCTGAAGATGACGAGTCCGGCACTTAACCGGTTCAGGGATCTTGTGCTTTATAATCTGGAGGCCGGACAGGCAGTTCTGACAGATAATAATGATATCCGTATTTATACAGATGGTAAAGAGAAGTTTCATGCACTGATCGAGGAAATGAAACGTGCGAAGAAATATATCCATGTACAGTATTATATTATCAGGAATGATGAAGTGTGGCAGGATATAGAGAAGGTATTGATCGAGAAAGCACATGAAGGTGTAGAAGTCAGAGTTTTGTTTGACAGTATGGGATGTCGTACCATGCACAAAAGAGATTGGGACAGGCTGAAATGCGAAGGAATTCGGGTCGCAGAATTCTTCCCGGCGATTCTGGGACAGCTTCAGATGCGTGTGAATTATCGAAATCACAGAAAGATTGTCGTGATTGATGGAAAGGTTGGCTTTGTTGGTGGTTTCAATGTAGGCAGGGAATATATTGGAAAAGACGAAAAGTTTGGTTATTGGAGAGATACACATTTGTGTATTGAAGGTGCAGCGGTCACATCTCTTGCAGTGAGGTTTGTCCTGGATTGGAATTATGCAGCTCATGAGAACTTGTTTTTGGAAGATCATTTGTTTGAGATTCCGCAGTATGACAGGCATGGATTTGATCCGGTACAGATTATCTCAAGTGGACCGGATTCACAGACGAAGACAATCCATGACAATTATCTTCATCTGATCCACAGTGCAAGAAATCATGTCTATATACAGACACCGTATTTCATACCGGATGCGTCCATTCTGGATGCGTTGAAGATTGCAAGCAGATCCGGGGTAGATGTCAGAATTATGATCCCATGCAAACCAGATCATCCATTCGTTTACTGGGCAACGTATTCTTATATTGGGGAGATGGTTGCAGCAGGCGCAAAATGTTATGTCTATAATAATGGATTCCTTCACGCAAAGACATTATCAGTAGATGGCATGGTTGCCTGTGTAGGTACAGCGAATATGGACATCCGAAGTTTTGGCCTGAATTTTGAAGTGAATGCAACAATCTATAGTGAGCGTACAGTGCAGAGGTTAGAAAGAGCTTTTGAGAATGATATGACAATGAGTACGCAAGTGACACGAAAGATATATGAGGAGAGGAATTTACTGATCCGGTTCAAGGAACAGTTTTCCAGATTACTGTCACCACTTTTATAGTGGATAAGACAAAAAATAAATAAGAGATTATAAAAGATAAAAGAGGAGAAACAGGAAAATGAAAAAAAGAGTGATTGCGGTTCTTACAGCAGTTCTGATGACAGCATCTTTAGCAGGATGCGGAAGTGGTAAGTTGTCTAATGATTATGTGACAGTGAACAAATATAAAGGACTTGAAGTAACAGAGGTTGCCAAAAAAGAGGTGTCCGATGATTCTGTAGAGCAGGAGGTACAGTCCAGACTGGAAGCTGCTGCGACAGAACAGGATGTAACAGACCGCGCGGCACAGAGCGGAGACTGGGTAAATATTGACTATACAGGAACTCTGGATGGAGTTGCATTTGACGGTGGCACAGCTACAGGATATGATCTGGAACTTGGATCAGGATCGTTTATCGGAGCTTCAGGCGATTATCAGGGATTTGAAGACCAGATCGTGGGACATAATACCGGCGAAGAGTTTGATATCACTGTACAGTTTCCTGAGAATTATCAGAGCTCTGATCTTGCAGGAAAACCGGCGAATTTCCACATTGTATTGAATAAGATTTATCAGAAAGTAACACCGGAGCTTACAGACGAGTGGGTTGCAAATAATAGTGAAAGCAGCAAGACGGTTGATGAATACAAGGAAGAGGTAAAAAATTCTCTTCAGGAGCAGCAGGACGATTCAGGTAATTCACAGTTGAAACAAGAAGTACAGACTGCTTTACTGGATCAGATAGAGGTAAATAAATATCCTGACGGTGCAGTAGATGAGCAGGTGAAACAGGCAAATGATTACTATACACAGATTGCACAGATGTACGGAGTAGAGCTGAGTGATTTTATTACAACTTATCTGAAGATGACAGAAGATCAATTTAACGAAAAAATTGAAGACTCAGCAAAGCAGGCTGTTCAGCTTGAAGAAGCTGTAAAACTGATCGCCAAGAAAGAGAAACTGGAACCGTCTGATAAGGAATATAAAGAAGGAATGCAGGAGTATGCGGACAAAGCCGGAGCAGATCTGGATACCTACAAAGAGCAGGTGGGAGAAGATGTTCTGAAAGATGCAATCCTTCGTGATAAAGTACTGGATTATCTGGTAGACAATTGCGTACAGGTAGAGCAGTCCGATAAAAATTAAAGGGGAATAAAGGAGGAACAAAAAGCATGATTAAAATGGAGAATGATGTGCTTAGCGTAGAGATTGCTGAGCACGGTGCAGAGCTGACCAAACTGTATAACAAAAAAACAGGTACAGATCTTCTCTGGGATGCAGAACCCAAATTTTGGAAACGTCATTCACCGGTGCTATTTCCAAATGTGGGAAAAACCTATAAGAACACAGTGAAGATCAACGGCACACAGTATCCGACATCACAGCATGGATTTGCAAGAGACAGTGAGTTCAAATGTATTCATGCAGGCAAAGAAACATCAACCTTTCTTCTGACATCAACAGAAGAGATGAAGGAAGTTTATCCATTTGATTTTGAACTTTTCATTACTTATACACTGGAAAAAAATGTACTTCATGTAAAATGGGAAGTAAAGAATCCGTCTGATGAGACAATTTATTTCACAATCGGAGCGCATCCGGCCTTCCGCTTTGCAAAGAACGAGGAAGGAAAGACAGATTATATTCTAAAGTTCCCTGGAAAAGAAGAATTAAAATATTGTCTGATCAATATGAAAGAAATGGCTCCTGATCCGGAAGAACTGCATGAGATGAAACTGGAAGAGGAGACTTACCCATTGACGGAAGAACTTTTTGAGAACGATGCGTTGATCTTTGATAATACGCAGATTGAAGAAGCATGGATCTGTCATAAAGACGGAACTCCGTATGTGGGAGTTAAGTCAGAAGGATTCCCAAGCTATGGAATCTGGTCTGTAAAAGACGCACCGTTTGTCTGCCTGGAACCATGGATGGGAAGATGCGATAATATTGGATTTGATAAAGAAATCTCTGAGAAGCCTGGAATTAACAAGGTGGAGAGCGGAGAGACTTTTGAAAAAGAATATCAGATCGTTGTTGCAATATGAGAATTCAGGCATACTGAGAATAGTATCCTGTGGAAAGGAAAAGCCCCCGTTAACCGGAGGCTTTTTTCTCTTTCATTCTCTTGATCACTTTCAGACGCGTGAACTCTTCACGCTCTTTTTCTTCCAGTGCATTGGTGATCGAATAGACCAGATTTGAATACATTGGAATTGTAATGTTCTGGAGAGCATTTGCTCGTTTCTGCGTCTTCTTGATATTACTTGCAAGACGGTAAGCAGCGTTTTCAACCATGGAAAGCTTGATCGTAAGGTCTTTTACCTTGCGGAAGGCCTCACGGGCAATATCAATCGATTCCTTTGTGGTACTGAAGGCATAGGTCGGCTGACCGGCGTCCGGTACATATTTCACATGAGGAATCTCGGTTCCCATGATACTTCGCGTCTGGATCGTTATGGAATTTTCAATCGGTACAGTGTAGGCGAGCTGTTCTACCATGCTGATACCGTTTTCGATATTAGCACGCTGCAGACATTGATACGCATAAGTAAATGTTGAATCAATCTCTTCCTGTATGGTGCGTGCTTCTTCAATCAGATCCATCAGTTCACGAATCAGGATGTTACGCTTCTTATCCATCAGATCATAACCCTGCCGGGCAAGTGCAAGAGAGTTCTTGGCCAGCATCAGATTACCCTTTGTTGGAAATGTACGTGGATCCATGAAGCTCCCTCCTTTCCCTAGTCTTCTACAGCAGGTTTATAGTATTTATCAAGAATCTTCGTATCAACACGGTCGAGTTCTTCTCTAGGGAGTTTTCCTAAAAGTTTCCATCCCAGATCCAAAGTCTCTTCCATCGTACGGTTCTCATTAACACCCTGACCGATGTAGTGTTGTTCAAAGTCGATTCCGAATTCCAGATATTTCTTATCCAGTGGTGAAAGTTCATCTTCACCGATAACAGAAGCCAGATTTCTTGCATCTCCAACTTTTGCATAAGCGGAGAATAACTGATTGGCAAGATCCTGATGATCTTCACGTGTAAAACCTTCTCCGATACCGTCCTTCATCAGACGGGAAAGGGATGGCAGGATATTGATCGGAGGATAGATTGACTGCCCATGGAGCGGGCGGTCAAGTACAATCTGTCCCTCGGTGATATATCCCGTCAGGTCAGGAATCGGATGCGTGATATCGTCGTTTGGCATAGTCAAGATCGGAAGCTGTGTTACAGATCCGTTTACGCCTTGTACAATACCGGCACGCTCGTAGATGGTTGCCAGTTCACTATACAGATATCCCGGGAATCCTTTACGGCTAGGAATTTCTCCTTTTGAGGAAGAGACCTCACGCATGGCTTCTGCGAAAGAAGTCATATCGGTAAGGATAACGAGGATATGCATATTTTGTTCAAATGCCAGATACTCCGCAGCTGTCAGTGCAACCTTTGGCGTGATCAGACGTTCTACAACCGGGTCATTTGCCAGATTCAAAAACATTGCTACATGATCGGCAACACCGCTTTCTTCAAATGTGTTACGGAAGAAATCAGCAACGTCATGTTTGACACCCATAGCAGCGAATACGATTGCAAATTTTTCATCAGAATCGCTTCCGAGAGAAGCCTGTTTTACAATCTGTGCAGCAAGCTGATCGTGCGGAAGTCCATTTCCGGAGAAAATCGGAAGCTTCTGTCCACGAATCAGAGTTGTCAGTCCGTCGATCGCGGAAATTCCGGTACGGATATAGTTTCTTGGGTATTCTCTGCGGACCGGGTTGAGCGGAAGTCCGTTTACATCTCTTTTTAAAGCGGAGACAAGCGGCCCGAGGTCATCGATCGGCTGTCCGATACCGTTGAAGGTACGGCCAAGGATATCCGGGGAGAGTGCAATCTCCATCGGGTGTCCGGTCAGTTTCGTATGTGTATTTTTCAGGGACATATTTTCAGAACCTTCGAAGACCTGGATTACTGCCTTGTCTTCGTAAATCTCTACAATACGTCCTATTTTGCGTTCTGTGCCGTCTACGACAAATTCTACGATCTCATCGTAAAAGGCGTCCTGTACGCCCTCTAACACGATCAGAGGGCCGTTGATACTGCTTAAGCCAAGATATTCAATTGACATGATAGTGGTCCCTCCTTATGCATTTTTCTCAAGTACGTGCTGATAGAAAGCGTCAATATCTCTGTGATACTGTGCAAACATTTCCGGGCGGTTATTTGGAACATCATATTTGATCGCAATGACACGATCGAAAATATTCTCAGATTTTAATACGGACATCGGATGTCCCATTGTAACAAGGGTACGTGCCTGCTTGTAAAGGTACAGGATCGTATCCATCATCAAGAATTGTTTTTCCATAGAAACGCAGGTGTCATCCGGGTGGAATGCATTTTGCTGCAGGAAACCAAGACGAATCACACGGGCAATCTCAAGGACAAGTTTCTGATCATCCGGGAGTACGTCGCTTCCGATCAGTTTTACAATCTCAAGAAGACTGCTTTCCTGATTCAAAAGTGCCATCAGACGGTTGCGGTAGTCAACAAATTTTGGAGACACATTGTCCTGATACCAGTGACTTAAGTCGTTCAGATACTCACTGTAACTTGTCAGCCAGTGGATGGCCGGGAAATGTCTTGCATAGGCAAGGCTCTTATCCAGTCCCCAGAAGCAGCGGACGAAACGCTTGGTGTTCTGTGTGACCGGCTCGGAGAAGTCACCACCCTGTGGGGAAACAGCACCGATGATCGTGACAGAACCGTCTGTTCCGTTCAGGTTATGCATCATTCCGGCGCGCTCGTAGAACGCAGACAGACGGGACGCAAGATAAGCCGGGAACCCTTCCTCGGCAGGCATCTCTTCCAGACGTCCGGAAAGCTCTCGAAGAGCCTCAGCCCAACGGGAAGTGGAGTCGGCCATGATTGCTACGTCATAGCCCATGTCACGATAATATTCTGCCAGAGTAAGTCCGGTGTAAATGCTGGCTTCACGGGCGGCAACAGGCATGTTGGAAGTATTGGCAATCAGTGTAGTACGGTCCATCAGAGGTTTGCCGGTACGAGGATCGGTCAGTTCACTGAACTCTTCCAAAACCTGTGTCATCTCATTTCCACGCTCACCGCATCCGATATAGATGATGATATCTGCATCGGCCCATTTGGCGATCTGATGCTGTGTCATGGTCTTTCCGGTTCCGAATCCGCCTGGGATGGCAGCGGTACCGCCCTTTGCAATCGGGAACATGGTATCGATGATACGTTGTCCGGTAACAAGCGGGACGGATGCCGGAAAACGATGATGTGTCGGTCTTGGAGTACGAATCGGCCAATGCTGAGTCATAGTCAGTTCTTTCTCCTGTCCGTTAGGAAGTTCCAGACGAACCAGAGGTTCGTCAATTGTGTATTCACCGTCTGCAACAGTCACAAGAACAGTTCCCTCTACTTCAGGAGGAACCATACATTTATGAGTGATCGCATGTGTTTCAGGAACTTCTGCGATAATATCACCTGCATGGAGATAATCTCCCTGCTTTACAGTGATATGTGTTTTCCATTTCTTTGTACGGTCTAGAGAATCGACACTGACACCGCGTGTGATAAATGCGCCGCCGGAGGATTCTGCGATATCTTCCAGTGGACGTTCGATACCATCAAAAATGTTGTTCAGGATACCGGGTGCAAGTGTTACGGATACAGGGCTTCCGCTGGCAATAACTTCTTCGCCCGGGCGAAGCCCCGTTGTTTCCTCATAAACCTGAACGGTTGTCATATCTTTATCCAGTGCAATGACTTCTCCGACTAACTTCTGTTCTCCGACATAGACCATCTCGGACATACGGAATCCTGTGTTGCCTTTCAGATAAATGACGGGACCATTGATGCCGTAAATTTTCGCTGTCTTAAGCAATGCCGTCACCTCCTAAAAACACAAATTTGTCATACTGTTCTTTCAGCTGTGTGCTGAAGGAATTATCGATCAAAATGTTGCGGGAACGGATGACAGCACGGACACCGCCCCGGAAATCTTCGGCGCTGATCGTCAGATGAACGCTTGTAGCATCTTCCAGATCAGAACGTCTTTTTTCATCAGTTGGGTTAATATAGATTGTAAGCTCATCATTTCCGGCAAAAGCCACCGCTTTGCGGATGCATTTGATAAGAAAATCATCATAAGCTTCTGTCTTCATAAATTCATCGATTAATGCGTCTGCTTCCTCGAAGATCTTGTCTTTCAATTCCTGCTGAACCTTGTTTTGACGACGTTTGATCTCCAGCTGGGACTTGGCGAGCGCCTGATTCAGTGAGAGCTTCGCATTGGCAGCTTCCGCCTTGATGCGAGTTTCTGACTGTCTTGTGGCTTCTGCCTTATGATCTTCGAAAACCTTCTCCAAGGCAGCCTGATGGGTGTCAATGATGACATTTCCCTCTAAGCGGGCCTGCTCCATGGATGTGGTTTGCAGGTGTGCGATTTTTTCTTCCAGAGTCAAGAGGAATCCCTCCTTTAGTTCGTAATATAATTGCGTTTATAATTTCAGCCCGATCGCCTCAGTGATATATGAGGTGATAAAGTCTTTCTGACGACCGGTTCCGTGGCGGTCAGGAATTTCGATCAATAACGGCATCTTTCGCTCCAATCGGAAAGTGTCGATAATGTCAGGAAATTCCTGACCGAACTTCTCAGTCAGAAGAACAATGCCGACAGTCGGATCGGAAAGCACTTTTTCCAAAGCTTGTTTCAGCTCATCCCGTTCGTGGACGACAACTCCGTCTACACCGGCAAGACGCATTCCGGTGTAAGTGTCGACATTGTCACTGATCAGATACATTTTCATAGGCGGCTCCTTTCTGTTGAAAATCAGAAATTAGAGATTTCCTAAGATCATGAAAGAGATGATCAGTCCGTACAGACAAACACCTTCGGCAAGTCCTACGAAGATCAAGGATTTACCAAGAACGCTGGAATCCTCGCTGATTGCTCCAAGTGCTGCGCTGGCTGCACTTGCAACAGCGATACCACCGCCGATACAGGAAAGACCTGTAACAAGTGCGGCTGCAAGATATCCCATTCCTGTTGCGATTGTAGCACCGGAAGATGCGGCAGCTTCAGCAGCCTGTACATTTGCCGGACCTGCAAGCATCATGATAGATGCAATGGCAAATGCGCCGAAGAAGAAAAATGCGTTGACACCGATTGTACGTTTGTAGCGTTTTTTGTTCTTTTCACCGATCAGATAATATCCGAATGGGATGATGATACTTAAAACAAGTGCTGCGATAAAGATGATTTTTGTTGCTAAACTCATAGTGGAATCCTCCTGATTTCTATACATTTTATGGCTGTCATAGATTTAAGCCAGACAGTTATTTCGTTTTCTTTTTTGTATATGGGTCGAATGCACGTCCGCTTCCTTTGTAGAAACGGCTGAACATCTCGTAATATTCCAGACGAAGTACCTGAATACCTACGATCAGTCCTTCGAATCCGCATACGAACAGGTTGCCAAAGATCACTCCGAACCAGTTCGGATTTCCGCTTTCAGCGCCGGCCAGCTGAAGTACTACTTCCATGATAGCGGCATGGCTGACAGCAAATGCACCGATACGGATAAAGGAAATAGTGTTTGAAAAATAACTGAGCAATGTCTCAAACATCTCGAAAAAGCCTTGCACAGCGTACATTCCGGGACCTGTTTCCATTTTGTCGGCACGTTTCTCGATCATGCGGGTCAGAGGCTCTCTCAGGAAAATGAGAAGAAGCGGAACACCAAACATGATACCCATGACAATACCGCCCGGAAGTGGATTGCCTGTCATAAAGAGAACGATGGTTGCTACAACGGCAATGTAGAAAATAAGTCCTGCCACACCGTTTGGATCAAACCAGGTACTTTCGATATCTTTGCTTCTTGCGGCATTGATAATATGTAGGATCATCGCTACGATGATCAGGAACATACCAAATGCAACAGCAACGATAAACACTGTGTTCAGTTTGCCGAGGAACGGCAGTGTAGTCATATGGTCGATCGGTCGTATCCACAATGGTTCAATGATGTCTTCAAATCCGAAAATACTTCCGAACATAAATCCGAAGATTGTGGAAAATACACCGGCAGTTGCGATAATTCCGGCAAGTGGAGCTTTCTTAAAGTGATAGATCAAGGCTCCACCGATTAAAAGCAAAAGCCCCTGTCCGATATCTCCGAACATAACTCCGAAAATAAAGGAGTATGTGATCGCTACGAAAATGGTTGGATCCATCTCATTGTGAGCCGGAAGACCATACATCTGAATGTACATCTCAAATGGTTTGAATAGCTTCGGATTTTCCAGCTTTGTCGGCGGTTCACCGAAATATGCGTCATGGTCATCTTCGACGACAACAAAGACTTTGTCATCATCTTTGATCTCTTCTAAGAACTTCTCTACATCATCTTCTGCCATCCAACCGCAGAGGATATAAGAGTCATCCTGGCTGTCTTTCATCCGGGCAGCCATCTTACGGATGTCAAAGTTCTTGGAGAGTTCCTCCAGACGGTTTTTCGCTGCAATAAGTTGTGGAGCTCTGTCAGAAAGCATCTCACCGGCTTCTTTATCCAGATCCTGGATCTCCAGATTGATCCGAGCAATGTCCCGTTCCAGTGACTGGTAAGCGAAAGACGGAGTTCCTTCAAATTCATCTTTCAGCTCGATGCGTTCAAAATGAAGAGAACGGAACACAGCATCTACCTTTTGTGCTTCTCCCGGAGAAACGAAGTAAGCGCCGTATACGAAGCTTTCATCGCGTTCACCTTCAACGAAGATTGCACTCAAATCATCCATCAGATATTTATTCATCTTGTGATAAGATTCCAGCGCGATCCGTCCGAAACGATAAGTGATATAGCGATATCCAAGGACCTTGTGCAGGTCGCAGTCGAGCGGACGGAATGGGGAGAGCAGTTGCTGTTTGGCACGGAGCTCTTCAATCTTAGCTTTCTTTTTCTCTTTCTTTGCCTGCAGACCTTCATAATCCTCGCAGGCTTTGCGAACAACTTCAAACATGTCGTCGAGACCTAAAGAATCATCCGGTGTAACATCATCTACATTCGGAAGATAACCGACGAACTGAGTTGCCTGGGCAAGCACATCCCGGTACGGATTAAGTTCAATGAACGGGCGAAGATTATCGACTGTCTTAAGCTCGGACAGTGCGGACTCCAGCTGGATCTCATAACGTGAGAGATACAAGTCTGTGACACGGTCGATATCATCCCGCGGACCGGAAATGTTGATAAATTTCATTTTAACAATCATTGGGTTCTACCTCCAACGTACGCTAACGTTTCGCCTGGTGTAAGTCCGTAACGGATGCATTCCAGGGCGGTAGTCAGCTTTTTGATTTCTTCTTCTTTTAAGAAGAGGTAAGTGTTGACAGCGGCGATGGAGTAAGGATTCCGTCTTCTGTCAATGGTGTACAGATGATGGAGACATTCTGAATACATCTGCTCCATGGTAAGCTGCTCAGTGGATTCATAGCGGCGGGCATAAGGCGTCTGATTGCAGAGTGTCTGCAGTTCTTCCAATGTCGTTGCCTCGACCATTCCTTTAATCAGGTCAGTAGACAGACGGTAGTGGATCGGAAGAATCAGCTGGTAAATATCAGCAGGTTTCATATTAAAATATTTCTTCGCTCTGTAGATCCACTGCATATTGAGCAGATCAATCTGAGTGCCGCAATCCCGCTGGTATAATTCCTTGTCTTCCTTTTTCAGGACTTTTTTCCGTGCTTTCCAAAGAGTTGTAAAATAATAAAGATTTAATGCCAGATCGTAGTCATAAAGAGTGACCGAAGGGGAATCCTTTAATTTCTTTAAAGGTTCATAATATTCTGTCTCCTTTAATGTCTCGATCAGTTCATCTGTGGTGCGTGAGGTGATCAGTTTCTCGATCGATATCTGCGAATATCGATCAAAGAAAGGACGTTTGTAATCAAGATCAAAAGGTTTCTGATAATGGTTGATCACAATCCTTAAACAATAATTGATCAGCTCGATTTCATAAGATTTCAGACGTAGCTTCATAAGCTTGCGCTGCTTCTGTCCGCAAAAGCGATAAAGCTTTGCGTAGTCGCGGTAAAGTGAACGAGTCAGAATCTTCTCAATGCTTCCTCTGTGAAGCTGTTCGGGGGCCAGCTCTTCTAAAATATCTGCGTAAGCTGTCTCCTTCTTCAGATATTCAACTACCTCGGGAACATTGTGCAGAGAAGCGATTTCCTCAAATTGAGCCGGGGTGAGAAGCTTAGCTTCCATTGCCCGGGTTTTCGTTACGATACCACTGTATTCCAGTAGATTTCCCATAGGCTACACCTCAGTGATCCGTCGGAGAATCTCATGAGCATAATCAGAATGCTTTTCATTATATTCCTTCTGCAAGGCGTCGAGTTCATCCTGACTTTCCTGACTTTGCCCGGATAAGATCCGTGAGGTCTCCGCTTCCAGTTTGTCACGAATTTCTTGAATCTGCCGCTGCGTATCGGCTTCAAGCTCTTTGTCGAAATCCATCCGCTTTTTGTCAAATTTTTCATCTAATGCGGACTTTTCGGCTTCTGCATGTTGCACGATTGCAGATGCGGCGGATTCAATCTCTGTCAATTTGTTTATAATAGAGTCCATAACCAGCCTCCTTTTTGTTAGAAATTCATAATATCTTTTATAATACACCTTTTGGAGAAAATTACAAGCAATCTGAAAAGATAATTTATGTTAAATATCCAGAGGTATTGGAGATAGAGACTGTGAGTCTGAGAATGTCATTAGTATTCTTCAAAATGGCTTTCTCGTGTGGACAGTAATTAGTTGTGAGATGAGAAAAATCATGTTATGATAAGACCTGAAATAATCCGCAGATATCAAAGAAGGTTTTACCTTATATATAGAGAGTACGCAGTAATGCTGTGGTGAAGAACAGGAGAAAAATAACAGATGAGATTAAGAAATATACCAAGAGCAGATGGCGTGATCGATGCACATCGTGCTGTGATCAAGAAACCAGAGGAGCAGAGAGGACAGTGGGCTCAGGTCTTTGGAAATGAGAAACCAATTCAGATTGAAATCGGAATGGGAAAGGGCCAGTTTATTTTGAATATGGCTAAGGCTCACCCGGAGATCAATTTTATTGGAATTGAACGTTATTCCAGCGTACTGCTTCGTGCACTTGAAAAATATGATACAGAGGAATTTGAAAATCTTGAGAATATCCGTTTTATTTGCATGGATGCAAGAGAGATTGAAGCAGTGTTTGCACCGGCAGAGGTGGATAAGATCTTCTTGAACTTCTCGGATCCGTGGCCAAAGGCTAGACATGCAAAACGTAGATTAACATCAACAGAATTCCTTGCAAGATACGAGAAAGTTCTTGTGGAAAATGGAAGAGTAGAATTTAAGACAGATAATACTGAACTTTTCAACTTTTCTCTGGAACAGGTGAAAGAAGCTGGATGGGAACTGCTTGCTTATACTTACGACCTGCATCATCAGGAAGAGATGAATAAGGGGAATATTATGACAGAATATGAGCAGAAATTCTCAGAGAGGGGAAATCCAATCAATAAGCTGATCGCACAGAGAAAATAAGCATCATATATTATATAGAAAGAGTAGAATTCACAGGAGAACAGGATGAGACGGGGGAAATGTTGGAAAGCTGGGGTCCGTGAGTTGTGTTATTGTCATCAGAGACTGAATCGAAGGATTGTCTGCATTTGCAGATCCTTCGAGGAGGTGTATCGAATTTTAAATAGGGGATATTGCAACAAAGACACGGGAAAGAAGAAACCTTGTTGATATCGTCTGAATTGTATATGAAATTAATAATTTTGAAAAAAATGAAAAAATTTGAAAAAAGGGGTTGCATTCTGGCAACAACTGATATATAATACTATTTGTGTTGAGGAACACGAGACACAAAAACAAAAGAATGCGCGATTAGCTCAGTTGGTAGAGCACCTGACTCTTAATCAGGGTGTCCAGGGTTCGAACCCCTGATCGCGCACTAGCAATCACTGTTTTTACAGACATAGGAGCTGTGGGGACGGTGATTTTTTTGTGCGTAAATATGCGGTTTCTGACCATTGAACCAGAAATCACTATGAATTGTAAAGACGAAGTGACTTGCCGCGAAATCGGTCGCGAACTGGTCGCAGATTGGTCGCAAGGAAATAAATAGTCCAAAAAAGTTCTGAAAAAGATAAAAAGAGTAATTGATGTTTATGAGTATGTAAACACCAGTTGCTCTTTTTTTTATTTTTAAATGTATATTATCTTTATGATGTAGGAAGGGGGTGATAAATATGTACATCAAAATATATGATAAAAGCCAATTAATTCTTTTGGAGCAGATAAATCCGTTGTTTGGAAAGTATAGATTACCTCAAGAATTAATGGAAGAAGTGGAAAAGGTATTTAGATACGAGAAAATTGGTAAAAAAGGTTTTATAGCAATTCTAATGAATCCAGTAAAGGGAAATATACAAGGAATTTTGAATATTCTGGATTGTTATCCACAAACATTACGAATTTGTAGTGATGCAGAACGAATTGAAATCTCAGACAAGAAATCTTGGATGTCTAGGAGAAAGAACTGGTATAAGGATTGTTTTAAAGTGAAAGGGGAGAAAAGTAAAGTGATAGTAGTGTATTCAATAAAATTAAAACCTTATTACGATGAATAAAATGCTGACGACCAAAATAGTCATCAGCATTTCTTTAATCCTCTGGCGGTATATATTCAATTAAATCAGTTAGGTCACATTCAAGGACATAACAAAGCCTTAACAGGATATCTATATCCAAACGTTGTACCTTGTTATCACGATAATTTCTCAACTGCGTTCTCTGCATTTCAGCACGGAAGGATAATTGATTTAGAGAAATATCTCGTTCTTTTAAAATATCTTCCAAATGAATTATGATTTTTCCACGCTTTTCTGGGTCTGTTGGTAGTAGACGCAGGGGATTTTCTTTTTTCTTATACATCATAATTCCCTCCAATTCTTATTATATTCTGTCCTTTAAATCATTGTAAGAGTGATGAATATATGGTATATTTATATATGGTTAGATATATACTCATACATAAAGGAGTGAATTTATAATGACAACGGAAAAAGAATTAGGAGAAGCGTTAAAAAGGGGAGAATCCACAATAGAAGTGGAATGTGATTTAGTTAAAAGGATAGTAAAGATAAAAACTGTGGGAAATGCGGCATGGGCAATATGTATAGGGGCTATTGGCGTTGCGGCAGTATGCGGAGCTGTAATAATAACATCTGCAGGAACAGCAACTGCTCCAAGTGCGTTTGTGGCAGCACCAGCATTGGTGACAGTGTCAAGTTTCTTAGGAGTACCTACAGCAATATCAGCAATAGGAATTGCAATTGCAGGTGGCGGAGCTGGTGCTTTAAATAAGTTGAGAGGTTATCGGATAGAAAAGGTATCAGATGAAAAAATTATTTTACATAAAAAATAAAAGCTTTTACGGGAGTAAAGAAGTTGAATTGGAAAATATAGAGCCAATTACAGAGATGCCTTTGGAGATACGGAGAAAATCTAAAAAGGTTAAAACAATTAGAAAAGATAGTAAAAAAGTTTGACAGTTGTAGATAGACTTCTGTTAATGAGAATCTTAGTTGCATGAAGAAATGGATTGGGCGTACGTCAAGCAGTGGCGTACGCCCTTACTTATTATATGGGAGGAAGAAAGCGTTGAAAAAAGCATTAAAAAAGAAATCAATACTAAAAGGAATAATAGATTTTGGTATGTATAATACATTGGAAGAAAGATTAAGAAATTCTCCAGAGTATAAGAAGAGTTGGAAAAGCTCTGAAGAAACTGGATGACTTGGGATTAAGCGAGGAGCAAATGGACGTTATAGATGATGTTCTTACAGTATGTAATGAAAATGCAGCAATATATGGTAGGAAAGCTTATATACAAGGCTTTAAGGATGCAATTGCAATGATATTAGAGGTGGCGGAATGAAAGCATATATTTTAGGTATTGTATTGGGTATTGTTATATTGAATGTTGTATATGCCAATATAGTGATATGGGAAAGTATTAATAAACGAGATGCGTAGAAAAGCTAGTAAATGACATTCATATAAGCGTTTTAGAAGTATAGACGATGGGAGGTACGGACGGAAATGAACGAAAAGGAATTAAAATTGGTATTAACAGGTGTGACAGTGGTAACCACGATGCTGAAACTTATTATTCAACACAGAGGACAAGTGCAGAAAGGAAAGAAGTATGTATAAGGTAATGAAGAATGAAAGTGATTTAGATGACTGGATAAAATTAGTGCCAAATGAAGCAAGTGTCATATACAGTCAAATTGACATCAAAAACCACCTTAAAGGAGTGCTAAGGACGTTTGATACGTCATATGGTATAAACCGCCGTATAGAGGGTGATTTAGGTGGTTTCGCAATTGTACTGTTTGGGGATGCTTTAGAGGTGTTAGGGCATGAGCGAAAAGTTTTGGAATATTTTAAACTAAATGCAGAGGAATATGAGTTTGAAGATATATATGAACAGAAAGAGTCGGAGTGTACTGTAGAAGTAACATTCCGACTTTATTTATGTTCCTCTGATTATGCAGTACAGATAGTAAAGATTTTGAAAAAGGAGAATGAGTGAGAATGGAAAACGTAGTAAAACAGACAGAGTTATTAGAAAAGACAGGTGTATATGATGAAGATTTAAAACGTAGATTTTCGTTGACATTAAAGTATAGCGGATTAAAGGGGAAGAAGATTCTGGTAATTGGAATGAACCCAGCTTCTAATAATGTGCAAGTATTTGATAATACCACAAACTACCTACTTAATAATCTTGGGATGATGGGATATTCAGAGATTATTATATGGAATCTTTTTGCAGATATCTGTACAAAGTTAAAGCCAACACAAGCATATGACAATGCGGAGAACATGGAATATCTGCAAACGTTATTGGAAGAGAAGTTTCATGCAGTACTAATTGGATGGGGAAATACATTTATAGGAAACAGGCGTGTAGAAGAAGCTAAGAAACAAGTATGCGAGTATCTGAAACCGCATGCAAAGAGAGTCTATGAACTTGTAGATACAGAGGGAATATATGCGGAATTAAGAACAATACATCCTTTATTTGCAGGACAGAGATTTAGTGGAAAGTGGAAATTCAGAAATTATTCTTTCCCAGAAGAGAAAGAAGAGGAGTAATTATTCGGGGCGTTAGCTTGTCTAACGCCCCTATATGTATTAATCTTCTTGAAAAAATATTGTTATAAGTTTTTGGAAAGAATCACTTGGGAGAATATCCGTATCGGCGATTAATTTGCGTATTTGTTCCTCTTTTTTCTGTGAAAGTTTATAGTACGTTTCGGCATAACAGTCATTTACTTCCAAAAAAAGGGTAAAAAAATAAGCCATCTCTTTAGTAGAAATGACTTTCTTATTTCTAGGTCTTTTATCATTGACTTCATTAGGGTGGAGTAGATGTTTCTTGTTAATGAAGTAAGAAAAAGTATACTCAGCAGATTTAGAAGCATTAGGCTCATTGCGATTGAAAGTATCATACTGAGTTTTTAAATAAATTCCAAATATGTAATTTGCAAAAAGAGTAATATGCTCGCTATCAGAAGCAAATTGCGATAAGTTTTCTTTTAGATAATTGGTAAGGTATTTTAAATTGCGTTCTTTCCATTTTTCTATTCTGTTATAATTTGCAACCTTAGGGGAAGTGCAATTCTTGGTTTTACGCCAACAGCTTTCATATTCATTAGCATCTTCTGGAATCACTAAGCGAAGTATTTCTGGGATAGTAATAAGGGTTTGTTTTTTTTCGTTCATTGTTATTCCTCCTTGAACTGTTTATAGTCACCTTTCTTTTGATAGAAGATAAAGGTGTATAATATATTGTTCAGAGTTGCACTTTTTTTCTAGGGCAAGTCCTACAGCAAAAATTGTTGGAGCAAAAATTGTCGGAGCAAAAATTGTCGGAGCAAAAATTGTCGGAGTACAAACTTGCAAAATATTGATAAACTTGGAAGCAAGGAGAAGCGCTAATCCTAGATACTTAAGAACGAAATCAGTCGAAGTTGATTTCATGAGTAAAAAAAGGAGAGTGAAAATAATGTTCGAAAAAAAAACTAAATATGATGAAAAGTGCAACAACTTGATCGAACAGGAAGTAGATGGAAATACTTCATTAACATTTATTCTGTGTGTATCGGTAGCAGGTGCTGTATCAAAACAGCTACAGGAAGAGAGCATAAAGTTGAAATTGCCATTAGGATATGATGAATTGTTTGTTGGAGATGTTGCTGATATGTTTGGCGGAACAAAAAGTGGTTATAAGGTATCGAGTAAGCTATTTAAAATTAATGAACAAAAGAGACCTGATGGATACACATATTTGTCAGGAACAATTCCAGTATTACAAGAGATTCAGACCGAAAATGAACTTCTGAAACATCATAAAACAATCATTGCCATACCAAATGAAGAGGAAGGCAATAAGATTGAGGGTGTACCGACAGTGTGGCTTGAGATTCGATCATATATTGAATGGTTTGAAGATTGTCAAAGTCCGTTGAGGTCATCTTACAGATATAAGGGAATGGATGGAAGTTGTATAGCCAGTGTTAATGCTCTATTGGAAGAATGGGGCGAAGAAAAGACCAGATATAAAATGGACATGGAAATTGATAAGTTTAAGAGGCTTGCAAAGGAGAAAAAGCTTTATCAGAGTACGTCCGAAGAATTTTATAAACAAATAGGAATGATTCTGGTAGCCTATAAGATTGTAAAGAAACAATATGGCTTACATACAAAGAAGAAAGAGCTGATAGAGTTTATTTTTGCAAACATTACCCCTACATGGCATGGAAAGATAGTAAAACAATGTTGCAGGAATGAGAGGGGGTGTTAAGCATGGGTTATGATGTAAGCATTAAGGAAGAATCGGAGAAGATAAGTCGTTCTGTACTACACAAGTCTGTTGAAATAAAGGACGGACAATATGGACATTACCTGTTCAAAAAAGATGAAGCAATATACATCCCATGTGGCGGTGCAGTATTCGTACAGAACGCTATTACAGAAGTAGAAACATGTAAACAGTATTTGAATTTATATTTTGATGGTGCAGATGGGAAGAGAAGAACTATTCTCTTCCCGAGAGAAGACTTGGTAGAGAATAAGATTGTATCATTGACAGCATATGGGGTACAAGTTTCTAAAAAAACAGCAGATTACCTTATTAAGGTGATAGAGAATCAAGAAGTAAAAGCAGAACATCTTTTGTGCCATTCAAAGTTAGGTATGACAGTATGGAATGGTAAGAAGATATTTAAAGGTGCAACAGGAATTGGTATTACGAGTAGGTATACGGGTAAGCTAAGAGTCGCTCCAAAAGGCAGTTATATGAAGTATCTGGACATGCTAAAGGCAGAAGTTCTTGGACATACGCCGTTGGAATTCATATTATCAGCATCCATTAGTGGATTATTGGTAGATTATCTGAAAGAAAGTATCAGTGTAGAAAATATTATGGTTCACATGATAGAAGAATCGTCTACAGGAAAGACAACAGGAGCATTACTTTCTGTATCTTGTGGAAGTGCTCCAGACTTTCTTGGAAATAACTTTGTATTCTCGTTCCAAGATACTTTAAATTCGTTAATGCGTTTGATTCCGAATTCCTACCCTACATTGATTGACGAGGGAAGTCTGCTTACAGATAGGGATATGACACAAACGTTATACAGTCTTAGCAGTGGTACAGAAAAGAGAAGACTTTCTGGAAGTATGGAAGTAAATGAATCTTCACGTTTCCGTACAGCATTGTTTCTTACATCAGAGAAAAGTATTTTAGCACAGTGCAATATGAATACAGGACTGTTAACAAGAAACTTTGAATTTCAGAATGTAACGTGGACGAAAAGTGCGGAATCGGCAGATAGAATGAAAGCTGTGATAACGGAAAATTACGGACATGTTATCCCGAAAGTAGCAAAGTGGCTGTTAGAACAGGATAAGCAGGGTCTTGTAGATAAGGTTATACAGGAAACTAATGAAGTTGTAAAAAGAGCAAGAGAAGAGAAAACATATAATAATCTGACGGAAAGAACTGCAAAGCAGACTGCATTAGTATTAGTGGCAGTTGATATTGTCAAGAAAGTCTTGCAAGTAGAATTAGATAAAGAATCGATTGAAAAGTTTATGGAAGAACATTCTCTGGTAAACAATATAGAACAGGTTTCTATTGGAAAAAGAGCAATGGAATGGCTGTTGCAATTCATTTCTAAGAATTATACACAGTTTCTTTCAAAAGACAGTCCAAAAGAAATAAGTAATTGTAGAGGTAAATTGGAAAAAACACAGACCGTTATATTGGATACAGATGAAGAATCTACAATGAGGTTAAAAGTAACAGAAAGCGAATTTGTCAAAATACTCAAAGAAGGAAAATTCAGTGAAAAAGCAACGGTATTAAAAGAATGGAAAAAGATGGGGTATTTAAAAGCACAATCTGACAGGTACATAAGCCAGGTGAAAATTATTGGCGATATAAAAGTAAAAGGATATATCATACAGTTGCCAATTTCAGAGGACAAGATAGTAAAGCATGCTACTCCACGCAAGAAAACAGTAGATGAATATGATAAACAGAGCTTTTTTGATATTGAAGAAGACTTGAGTTTTTTAGACGAAGAAGATTAAGGAAAGGATGATAAACTATGGTAAAGCAGATTAGTGGTAGCGTTAGACCACGACCAAATGCAGAAAATGTTCAGTATTATAATCTGACATTGGAATTGGGAACGGATCCAGCAACAGGAAAGCGAAAAAGACTGTATTTCAAGATTAATACAACAGATAAACAAGAGGCAGAAAACGAGCTTATGATTAAGAAAGCGGAGTACTTACAGGAGAAAATTGTAGAACCGTCAAAAGAGACGGTAGGACAATTCCTGGAAAGATATTTAGATACTGTTAGAAGTACTTTGAGTCCAGCAACTGTAAGAGATTACAGAGGGGGCATAGAACGTTACTTAGAGCCAGAATTCGGAAATATGAGGTTACAGGATTTAACAAGAACAAAAGTACAGCAAGTATATAATGCATGGAAAGTAAAATCCAATAAAAGTGATAATCCGTTAAAAGCTACTACAATCAAGCATATTAACCGTGTATTCAAAAGTGCTTTGAACATTGCTGTAGAAGATGGTCTTATAAAGGAGAATCCTACAAGAAGAATTAAGATAGGTAAAGATATAGAACCGAATCATCTGGATGTATATACTGTAGAGGAAATCAGAGAATTACAAAAAGCAGTAAGAGGAACAGATATGGAACTTCCAGTGGCACTATTGTTTGACTGTGTATTAAGAAGAGGAGAACTGTTAGGACTTCGGTATAGTGACATAGACTTTGATAAAAAGGAGGTGACGATACAATACACATGGGCGGAGACTGAAGGAAAAGAGCCAATACTTAAGACATGTAAAACAGAAAGTTCTTATAGAAAGATGATTGTAAGTGATTATACAATCAGCCTTCTTAAAAGACAGAAAAGTATCTACTTAAGGAATAAGATGAAATATGGCGATCGTTTCTGTGATAGTAAGAGAGTTATATGTAAAGAAAATGGAGAACCTTTTCTGCCAAAAAGCTTTACAAGGAAGTGGGCGAGAACATTAGAAAAATATGGATTGCGTCATATAAAATTACATGGAACAAGACATAGTGCAATCTCATTATTACTGTCAGAAGGAGTACCTATCCAGATGGTACAGCAAAGAGCAGGACATCAAGACCCGAAGATTACATTAAGCGTATATTCGCATGTCGCAAGAGACAAGGAAACACTGGTGGCAGAAAAGCTGAATAACGTGCTATTTTCGGCGGTCAACCAATAACTTGGCAACCTGATTACAATACAGAGGGATAGACAGAGATTTTGCCGCTTTGCGGTTGTGAGCCTACGAAAGAACGAAATTACGCGTGCCCCGTTTGAAAAAGAGCAAAAAGTAAAAAAGTATTTATAGTACTTTTTGCAAGTGGGCACGTAATTTCGTGAATTCGGGTGAACAAGGAAGCAAAGCTTGACAAAGCTTTGCTGAGAGCTTAACCTTATTTGAACAAAATCATATTTGTTATAAGAACTACGTCGCGAAATTCGTCGCAAGTTGCAAAGCACATAAATAGAATGGGAGAAAATGGAAAATTATTTGGAAATAAATTATACATCGTTATCTCCTATGCGAAACAAGGAAAGCTGGAAATGAGAAAGAAGAAAATACGATGTGTCGCAAGTCTGTCGTATTTGAATGTCTCTTAATCAGGGTGTCCAGGGTTCGAACCCCTGATCGCGCACTAGCAATCACTGTTTTTACAGACATAGGAGCTGTGGGGACGGTGATTTTTTGTGCCCACATGAAGGAATCCTCGTCATTGACGGGGATTTCTTCATGGAAAGAGAAAGCTTGTTACTTATAATTTCGCAGGATTTACATGAACCATAATATGCTTTACTTTAGGAAAAGTCTTTTCGATATCGTTATGCACTTTTTCGGCCACATCATGTGCATCCTGAAGCGTGATGGATCCGTCCAGAGCTATTTCAACATCAACGTAGATTTTATTTCCAAAAATTCGAGTTCGAAGTACGTCAATCTTATGAACGTTTGGATTGCGCATTACGCAGGTACGAAGTTGAGTCTCCATTTCTTCGTCACAGGAGTGGTCAACCATCTTGTCGATTGCATCTTTGAAAATATCAGAAGCAGCCTTTACGATAAATACAAAAATCACTAAGCTGGCAATGGAGTCCATGATTGGAAATCCAAGTCTTGAACCGGCGATTCCGACCAATGCGCCGATGGAAGAAAATGCATCGGAACGATGGTGCCAGGCATCTGCCATCAGTGCACTGGAATCGATTCTCTTGGCATGATATCTGGTGTACCAGTACATTGCCTCTTTGCTTGCAATTGAAATTATGGCGGCAATCAGTGCTAAGATACCTGGTGTTTGTATGTTGTCAGAATTTCCCTGCAATATCGTTTTGAATGCTTCGATTCCGATTCCAAGGCCTGTGATAAGAAGAACGATTGCAAGGACAATTGCAGCTACACACTCTAGGCGTTCATGTCCATAGGGATGTTCTTTGTCCGGTTTTTTTGATGCGAGTCTGATTCCAATAATAACTACAAATGTACTGAATACATCTGATGCGGAATGAATGGCGTCACTGATCATCGCATTGGAATGCGCAACAATTCCGGCAAAAAGTTTGAGCAGAGATAGTGCGATGTTTCCGATAATCGTAATAGTAGAGACTTTGTTGGCTACTTTTTGGAAATCTTCTTCATTTGCGACAGGATTTCCGGTTTTCATTGTGCTGTTTTCCATATGTGTTACCTCCAATTTAATAAAACAATTAAAAGATAGCTCTATGGCACTAAATATATGTGGGAAAACAAAAGAATTGTTTTAAAATAAAAACACCCACGAATCAGTATTAGCAACTACTGTCCCGCGGATGAAAGATTCCACTGTCGCATCTGCGACCCGACTCCATGATATGATATCACGGTCTGCTCAGTTTGTACTGTAGATTTATATGCAGTGCAAAGAGTTATAGTAGATATAGCATAAAAAAGTTGAGTTTGTCAAGAAAAACCAATCGGTTTTTGATTACAAATCCTAGGAAGAGATAAGGTTGCGCAACAAAATAAGTTGCTTGCGGTCTTCTTTTGTGAGTGATAAGATAAAAAGTACTTGTAAGATGAAGAGAGTGAGGTAGAAAATTATGTATTATGTACCAGATGGCACAAAAGAGTGCGGATATTATGAATGTAAAAAATGTGGAAGTCGATTTTTATCACTGCAGACAATGAATACAATTCCTTGTCCGGATTGTGGGATGGATATTGACTATGAAATTGGACCAGATGAAACTTTGGAAGCAGCGGAGGATACAGCTGTGTTGGTGGAGAAGATTACAGGAGAAGAGGAAGTTGAGAAGATGGATTCACTTCTGAGTCTGGCAATTACCGGTGGAGATTATAATTGGATTTAAATGATATACGAAGATAAAAAAGAGATTTTTCCTGTTATAGTGGAAAAATCTCTTTCCATTCTCCGGGAGAAAGTGTCTCATCGAGAATGATATCTTCTATAGAAATGCGTTTCAATTCAATTACGCAGCAGTGAACCGCTTTCATCATGCGGCGAATCTGACGCTTACGCCCTTCACTGATCGTAATCTCTCCGTAAGTGACCGGATGAGTTGGGAGGTTATGACATACGGCATTTTGTACTTCTGGATGCAAAGTATCTATTATATTAGAAAGAATATCCTGACGAAATACTTTTAGTTTCGCAGGAGAAGTAAGAACAGGGGATCCTTTTAAGAGGATTCCTTTTTCTAATTGTTGGCACCGATCCTCGGTTAAATCACCTAGAACTGTAAAATGATAGGTTTTCTCTTTATGATAAGAAGGGTGCGTAAGTTTCTGGTTGAAAACTCCGTCATCTGTAATGAGGAGGAGTCCTGTTGTTTCTCGGTCTAATCGTCCAACCGGATTTAAATTATCATTGTTTAATTCTGAAAAATAGTCCATAACGGTTGGGTAAAGGCTATCACGGCGGGCAGTGACGCAGCCAAAAGGTTTGTTGAACATATAATAATGAAACATGTTGTGTCTCCTGTGTCTTTATAAGTGAAATAAATAGATGAGATTGATTATACAGAAAAATAATGGATTTCACAAGGTGTGCTGCTTGTATCTGCTGTTAGTTGCGGAAAAGTTGTAAGCAGTAACCTGAAATATACAAAATGAATGAAAAAAGTTTGAAAACCACTTGAAATCTGTGAAAAACAGATATATAATAAACACACAATCTTTAAAACAAAGAAAATATATTTGAATCGAAGAAAAAGGAGAGAAAAATGTTTAATTTACCGCTGGATCACATTGGACTTCACTGTTCTGATGTGGAGGAAAATGCAAAATGGTATCAGGAAAAGTTGGGATTCAAAGTTGTAGGAAAGTTTCCAGGGAAAGGTGGACATAATGTTTATTTCCTTGAGAATCCTTCAGACGGAAAGATGTATGAGATATCTCAAAGAGATCAACTCCCGGGTGGTGCAACAACGAGAGTGGATCATATAGCATATCGTTCAGAGAATCTAGAGAAAGATTATGTATATTGTAAAGAAAGTGGATATAAGATTGTATCTGATGAAATAGAAGTGAGTCCAAACTTTTGGGAGAAAGGCTCAAGATGTTTTAAGATTGAAAGTCCTTGTGGAGAAGTAATTGAAATCTGCCAGAAGATTGACTAGATAAGAGCGCGAAAGTTGCTGCCTACAACTTTTTGCTGGCAAGAAAAATGAATCAATATATTAATAACGCCCAATGAAATGTTTTGTAAGGATGCCATCTTACAAAAAAGGAAACCGGAATACATTCTGCCTGATGTATATTCCGGTTTCTTCTATATAATGATACCAGGGCAGGATAGTGAGAGTGCATTGCACGAAATAATCCTGCCATGGTATCATAGTTGGGGGTACCCCCAATATCATATGATAGAAAAGTAGGTTATAGTCTCTTTATTATGACACAAATTGTCAGAATAGTCTGAACTGCATGAAATATATAAAAAACATTGACAATTAAAAAAAGCTGTGATAAGATAACCTTCGTCGCTGAGGAACAGCAAAGAAAACAACAGAGGAACGGAAGATGAAAGAAGACGCGGAGGCGGGACATTCTTGATCGGAAGGAAACTGGAAGATTTAAAAATCAATGAAATGATTGAAAAATAAATCAAAAAAGTTGTTGACAAAGAGTTCTGAAAGTGATATCCTAAATAGGCTGTCGCGTGAGACGGCAAAGGAAAGCTCGAAAAGAGCAACAAAGAAAAATAAAAAAGTTCTTGACAAAGACAAAAGCTTTTGATAAAATATAAAA
>OLQY01000660.1_pt1 | contig 37237 bp, 25 predicted proteins | sample 1672851 | NCBI WGS metagenome assembly OLQY01 (sample SAMEA3136730, study PRJEB25190) | human gut metagenome | reverse complement strand
TTGAGCCTAAAAACTTGGAAGAACAAGCTATCAAGTTGATTGGTCCAGATATCTACGAAAAGTTGATTAAGGGATACACTGAAAAACAATGGGGACGTTCTGCCACAGACCTTCCACCATTTATCATCAAACGTCTCCCTGTTCGTCTGACTTTTGATAACAACTACTTTAATGACCGTTACCAAGGAATTCCAATCGGTGGTTACAACGTCATCATTGAAAACATGCTTGGTGATGTAGAAGTAGAACTTGGTGTTGACTTCTTTGCCAATCGTGAAGAGCTTGAAGCTTCAGCTGATAAAGTTGTCTTTACAGGGATGATTGACCAGTACTTTGATTACAAACACGGTGAGTTGGAGTATCGCAGTCTTCGTTTTGAACACGAAGTCTTGGATGAAGAAAACCATCAAGGGAACGCCGTAGTCAACTACACAGAGCGTGAGATTCCTTATACTCGAATCATCGAACATAAGCACTTCGAGTATGGTACACAACCTAAGACAGTTATCACACGTGAATACCCAGCTGACTGGAAACGTGGGGATGAACCATACTACCCAATCAATGATGAAAAGAACAACGCCATGTTTGCTAAGTACCAAGAAGAAGCTGAGAAAAATGACAAGGTTATCTTCTGTGGACGTTTGGCAGACTATAAATACTACGACATGCACGTGGTCATTGAGCGTGCTCTAGAAGTCGTTGAGAAAGAATTTACTAAATGACACAAGGAAAAATTGATATCGTTGTTCTCTGGGTAGATGGAAGTGACCCAGAGTTTATCCGTGAGAAACAGGCTGTGACTGGTAAAGTTGCAGATTTGGACCAAGAAATTGATGGTGAGCAACGTTATCGTGATTATGGTATCTTTAATTACTGGTTCCGAATGATTGAAAAGCATGCTCCTTGGGTAAATAATGTTTATTTGATTACCAATGGGCAAAAGCCAGACTGGTTGAACTTGGAGCATCCAAAACTTAAATTGGTAACTCATAAGGAATTTATCCCTAAAGAGTATTTACCTACTTACAATTCAGCAGCAATTGAGCTTAATCTCCATCGTATCGAAGGCTTGTCGGAAAACTATCTCTATTTCAATGATGATATGTACTTGATTAAAGATAGTCAGCCTTCAGATTTTTATAAGAATGGGCAACCTAAGCTTTTAGCTGTATATGATGCTTTGGTTCCTTGGTCACCATTTACGAATACTTATCACAATAATGTTGAATTAATTTATCGCCATTTTCCTAATAAGAAGGCTTTGAAATCTTCACCTTGGAAGTTCTTTAATTACCGTTATGGGTCCTTGATTTTGAAAAACCTGTTACTCTTGCCATGGGGACCTACGGGATATGTAAACCAGCATTTACCTGTTCCGATGAAAAAGAGTACCTTAGCACATTTGTGGGAAATTGAGGGAGCAACATTAGATAAAACGTCACGAAATAAAATTAGAGACTATGGAGTAGACGTCAATCAATACATCTGTCAGCATTGGCAAATTGAAAGTAATCAGTTTTATCCTATGTCAAAGAATTTTGGAGAGTCGATAGATCTAAATCAAGTTGATAGGTTAGAGAGTATCTTTAAAGATAAACATAAAAAACTGCTTTGTGTGAATGATGATGTTGACTTTAAAGAGGAGAATATCCTTCGTTTTAAGGAAATCTTGAAAGAACGCTATCCTGAAAAATCAGCTTTTGAAAAATGAGAAATAAGAGATGAAATACTATTTAAAAGAAGAATTTTTACACGATAACAATGTTAAAAATGCCGGTAATAAGGCTCGTAATGATGTTGAAGAAATTGTAAAGAGAGAAGGTTATCAAGCCTTGATTCTTTCAGTTGATAATTGGTACGAGATGAGTACACTTAAAGCACAGCTTCATAAATCTAAGGCTTTTGATCAGGCCTTAAATGAACTAAAGCAAGGTGATGAGTTACTTATCCAGTTCCCAATGCTTCATCATAGCTTTTTCACAACGCATCATGTAAAAAAAGCACAGAAAAAAGGCGTAAAAGTTAATTTTATTATCCACGATTTAGAAGCTCTTCGTTATATCAATGTTGAGAATTTCCCTTTGAAGCATAAGATTCGCATTCAAATTCAAGAATCAGGTCTTCTTGGTGCAGCTGATGGTATCATTGCCCACAATCCAATTATGAAATCTGTATTGGTAGATAAAGGGATTGCGGCAGATAAGATTGTTAGCCTTGGCATTTTCGACTATTTGATTCCAAATTTCCAAGAGAAGACAGGTTTCACGAAGAATCAGCCAATTATTGTAGCTGGTAACTTGGCACAGGAAAAAGCTGGTTATCTTTACTCTCTTCCTGCAGAACCTGATTATAACCTTTATGGTGTCGGCTTCGACGAAAGCAGAGCTCTTGAGAATGAGAACTACTTTGGTTCCTTCCTACCTGATGAGCTTCCTGCAGCCCTTGAGGGTGGTTTTGGGCTTGTCTGGGATGGCGACAGTGCTGAGACATGTAGTGGTGTTTTCGGCGAGTACCTTCGCTATAATAACTCTCACAAGGCGTCACTTTACTTGGCCTCAGGATTCCCGCTTGTCGTTTGGAAACAGTCAGCCTTATCTCATTTTGTGCTTGAGAACGGCTGTGGAATTGCAGTAGAGTCACTTCATGAATTGAAGGCGACAATTGACAATCTTTCAGATACTGATTACCAAGATTTGGTTGAAAATACCAAGCGTGTCGGTAAAGGTATTCGTGATGGTCACTACCTACTTACTGCATTGAACAATTTAAAATAAGAAAATCCTCATGCTTGTGAGGATTTTTTGCATTATTTGGAGACTTCAAACTGGTATTGGGTTCCTGGAACTTTTCCATTTGAATAGATTGCTTCAATATAGTCGTCATAAGTGATTGACTTGGATTTACCTGCTTTTACGAGCTCTGGATCACGCCATATATTTGGATCAGCAGCATTAGTATCACGCTTGGTGAGGTAGAGGTACTCAATATAGGTTCTATTGTCGACAAAGGCACCAGCAACCTTTTCCTTACCATTATCAGATCGCGTGTACATACGAGTCGTTCCACCACCATCTAGTAGGAAGGCAAGACGAATATTCGAGTAGCCTATATTTTTTAAAAGCTTATAGACGTCTTCGTGATTCAAGCCCTTATTAAGGGAGTTGTGGCCATAGGTTTGGATAATACGGATAATACCATCATAGGTCTCTACGTAAATGGAACGAGCATTTGGTTGGTCAGGATCACCTTTTTCCCAGGTTTTATCTACTTTTTTATCTTTAATGAGAATACCAAAGGCACCTGTATCCCAACCGTTGCTTCCCATGTGGGTAAACATTTTAGCTGTGTCGATATTTGGATAGGTTCCGGCAGTGATATTATTTTGATCATCTCCATATAGAAGGCCTGTTTTGCCCAATTCGATTTCCTTTTGAGCGAAAGGACGATCTAGCCCTTCGTAAGACCAAAAACCAGAGTTAATAAGAGCAAGAGCTTCTCGTCGCTTAGCTTCGTACTTAATACTTTGCTCTGTGAGTTCAGGATTATTATCTTCGGTTCTTCCTTTTTGTAGGACATACTTTCCGTCCTTCTTGAAGGAGAGAATCTGCATGTCTACATTTTTAATATTGGCTTTTTCAAGTAGCACGGATTGGTCGAGGAGCTCTTTATTCTTTATAGTAAAGCTTAATCCATCCTTATTTGATGGCATGGAGAGTTTCTTAATATCTCGGTTGCTAAAGTAGATGGTGAGGTAGAGGAGTCCACCAACGATGGCACCTATCATTAGAAGAGAAAATAGTATTCTTAAAATATTCTTCAATTTCATACTATCATTATAAACAATCTAGGCTGACAAAACAATCCTAAGACCATTAAATATCCAAGAATAGTATCAGTTTTTCCTAGTATGGTACTGGTAAGCGTTTTCCAAAAGGGTTATAATAGGGATAAGTTAGTCAAGGAGGTGCTTTATGACCATTAAGGTGATTGCATCAGATATGGATGGAACATTTTTAGACGATAAAGGAAGCTATGATAAGGAGCGTTTTAGTCAGATTTTGGATGCCATGGCTGCGCGTGATATGCACTTTGTCGTTGCATCAGGTAATAGTATGAGTCGCCTTAAACCCATGTTTGCGGAGACTTTTGACCGCCTGCATTTTGTAGTCGAAAATGGTGGTTAGGTGGTTAGCTATGGCAAGCTTCTGTGTCAGGAGTTTATGGCATCAAATGATGTTGAAAACTTGCTAAGCTATTTTAATTACGATTTGTTAGATAAACCGACTATATTTAATGGGGCTAAATCTGCTTACATGCTATCAGGAACGAAACTACATTTTGGTAAAGAGATGATAACAGAAGAAGAGCAAGCCGCTATGGAAGCATCCATTCACCGTTTGAATAGGTTGGAGGATTTAGAGGATGATTTCATAAAGATTACCATGTTGCTGAGTCCTGAAGAGGCTAATCAGGTTTCGTAAGCCTTTAATCGTGATTTTGATGGTAATCTTGTCACTGTTCCAAGCGGTTTTGGTGCTATTGACTTCATTCAAAAAGGCATGCACAAGGCTTGGGGGCTTAAGCAGCTTCTTAACCATTGGGACTTGAATGAGGCAAATGTTATGGCTTTTGGTGATGGTGACAATGATATTGAGCTCCTACGTATGGCTAGTCATTCTTATGCGATGGAAAATGCCAGCCCTGCTCTTTTGCAAGTGGCAGACCAAGTAGCACCGCATCATAAGGATCAAGGTGTCTTGACTATCTTAGAAGATTATTTAGGTTTATATTAAAAAAGGGTGGTAAAGTAATGAAATTATATTTAATGCGACATGGTGAGACGTTATTTAATACACAAAAGCGTGTTCAGGGATGGTGTGACTCTCCCCTAACGGAAAATGGAATCTGTCAGGCAGAACAAGCTAAGCAGTACTTTGCGAAGAAAGGTATTTCCTTTGATGCTGTCTATTCATCTACGCAAGAGAGAGCAACTGACACGGCAAAGATTGTGGCGCCTGAGTACACTGTAACCCAGCTCAAGGGAATTAAAGAAATGAATTTTGGGTCTTTTGAAGCTCAACCAGAGCATCTCCTACCCAAACATCGTCCAGGTTCACGATCCTTTGAAGATCTCTTGGTCCCATACGGTGGCGAAGATATTCGCAAGGTTGGACAGAGGGTTTTGAAGACTGTATTAGAGAAAGCAGAAGAACACACTAAAGATGGTGCTGAGAATCTCCTATTTGTCAGTCATGGGGCGGCTTTATGGGGATTAATCATTACCATGGACTTGGCCTTTCCTGAAGGAGTGCGTTTTGGGAATTGTAATATTTGTGTTTATGATTATAACCAAGGTCAATTGGAGCTTCTTCAGGTGATTGATCCGATTTCTGGTTTAGAGGTAACATTATGAAAGAATTTTATTTAATGAGGCATGGAGAAACACGATTTAATGTTCAGCATAGGCTTCAGGGGGTCTGCGATGCCCCTTTGACGGAAGTCGGGATTGAACAGGCTAAAAAGGCTGGTCAGTATCTAGCCAAGCAAGAGCCAATTTTTGATCATGTCTTTACGTCAACCTCTGAGAGAGCTAGCGATACTCTAGAAATTGTGACAGGACGAACAGATTATGAAAGACTTAAAGGTCTTAAAGGACAGGATTTTGGTGCTTTTGAAGGGCAGCCAGAGTATCTTACTCCTAAAACCTTACCTGATGGACAAGGCTTTGGTGATTACTTTGTTCAATTTGGTGGCGAGAGTACGAGCCAGGTCCGGGATCGTATGGAGTTGACGATTAGGGCCATCATGGAGAGTGTGGCCGATGGTTCTAAGTCCTTGCTGGTTAGTCATGGTCCATCTATTTTGCAATTCTGTAGACGTGTTTTAGATCCTGTTCCAGATATTCGTGGTCTTAAAAATTGTTGTATTTTACACTTTACTTATGACCAAGGTCAATTTGAACTGGTCTCAGTTTATAATCCAGTAGAAGAAGAGTATATCTATGGAGGTGAAGAATGACACGATTCTATTTAATGCGACATGGACAAACACTTTTTAACACACTCAATCGAATTCAAGGTTGGTGTGATTCCCCTTTGACTGAAAAAGGTCAGGACCAAGCTCGTCAGGTGCGTGCCTATTTTGAAAAACATGGTTTGACTTTTGATCAGTATTACTGCACGACTACTGAAAGAGCTTCTGATACGCTTGAATTGGCTACTGGGGGTACTGATTATAAACGTGTTAAGGGACTTAAAGAGATGCACTTCGGTATCTTTGAGGGGCAACCGGAGTATCTTCATCCTAAAATTCAAATTCAGGGGCATTTCGGTGACCATTATGCTCAGTTTGGTGGGGAAAGTCAAGATCAGTTTGTAGAACGAGTGGTAAATGGTGCAAGAGAGATAGTGGATAAACATCCTAACCAATCTATTTTGGCTGTCAGTCACGCAGGAGCCTTGATGACTTTTCTTCATGCTGTGGAGCCGGAGCGTGCCTTTCAGTCTTGTCCAGGCAATTGCGCCATCTTAGTCTTTGATTACGATGGATTGAACTTTCACTTTGTCAAACTGATTGATCCTTTAACGGATCAAGAGTTGGTGGAATTTTAGTGGCTTTCATGATCAAAGATAGTAAGAAACCCTTTCTTAGTGTATAATGGAAGGGTATTTTAAATTATGGAGTGTCTATGAAATTTTCAAAAAATCAGTTCATTTGGTTGGCTGTCCTTTTTTTCAGCTGTTTCTTGATCTATACTTACTGGGAAACAGTTGTTTCAATTTGTAACACCATTTACGTTGCCAGTCAGCCCTTCCTGGTTGGAGCAGGGATTGCCTTTGTGGTAAATATCCTGATGTCTTTTTATGAGAAGCTGCTGGTCAAGTTTATTCCATTTGGTTTTATCGCTAAAATCAAGCGACCTATTGCTCTGCTCTCGGCATTGGGAACCATTGGCTTGGTCTTTACTTGGGTAGTATTCACTGTCCTTCCTGATTTGATTGACAGTATCAACACCTTAATTAGTCAAGACCGCTCAGCTATTAATAACTTGATTAATTGGTTGCTTAAAAACAAATCCTTGCAAAAAATTATTCAAGATTTTGGTGGTGTGACACAGGTTAGAGAGCTAATCAATAGCTACAGTGCTCAGTTGCTTCAACAAATCATGAATGGTTTGACCAGTTTCTTGACTTCTTTAACGAGTCTGCCATCAACCTTGATTAATCTTTTTATCAGTATTGTCTTTTCTTGTTATGTCTTAGCTGGAAAAGAGAAACTTGGGAATCAAGTCAATCGTTTGGTAGACGTCTATTTAGGACGTTATGGTAAGACTTTCCACTATGTAGTTGCTATTCTCAATAATCGATTCCGTAATTTCTTCGTCTATCAGTCGCTTGAGGCTTGTATTTTGGGGACCTTGTGTTATATTGGGATGATTATCTTTAATTTCCCATACGCAGCGACTATCTCTATCCTGATTGGTTTTTCAGCAATGATTCCAGTTGTGGGGGCTTACATTGGTGTGACGATTGGTACCATCTTGATTATGACGCACTCTGTGACCTTGGCGCTTTTGTTTGTTGCCTACGTGGTTATTTTGCAGCAGTTTGAAGGGAATCTCATCTATCCTTATGTGGTCGGTGGATCTACCGGACTTCCTGGTATTTGGGTTATCTTCGCAATCACCATAGGTTCTGCCTTGGGTGGTATATTGGGTATGTTGGTTTCTGTGCCAGTAGCAGCGACCCTATATCAGATTGTTAAAGATAATGTTGTTAGGCGAGAAGAAGCCAAAGCAGCAAATGCTCTTGAAAGTAATGACTAATTCAAACAGACTTCGGTCTGTTTTTTTTTCGTGCTATAGTATCAGATTCCAATAAGATAGTATAAGTGTAATCGTTTTCTAAGTGTTATACTATTAGTAACTTGAACAATGCAAGGAGATAAACGATGACATATACATTTCCAAAAGATTTTCTCTGGGGTGGTGCAACAGCTGCCAACCAGTTTGAGGGTGCTTACAACCTAGATGGCAAAGGGTTGTCCGTACAGGATGTAACGCCAAAAGGCGGTGTTCCCTTTGAACCCGGGGCCTTGAATCCTTTGATTACTGACCAACCAACACTAGATAATTTAAAACTAGAAGGTATAGATTTCTATCACCGTTATAAAGAAGACATAGCACTTTTTGCAGAGATGGGCTTTAAGGTCTTCCGCATGTCAATTGCATGGACTCGTATCTTTCCAAATGGTGATGATGCCGAGCCAAATGAAGCAGGTCTAGCCTTCTACGATAAGGTTTTTGATGAATTGGCCAAATATGGCATCGAACCGCTTGTAACCTTGTCCCATTATGAAACACCACTCAACTTGGCGCGTCGGTACAATGGATGGACTAATCGTAAATTAATTAGTTTTTATGAGAATTATGTTCGTACAGTCTTCACACGATATAAAGATAAGGTCAAATATTGGTTGACTTTTAATGAAGTGAACTCTGTTTTACACGCACCGTTCATGTCAGGTGGGATTGCAACTCCGATGGAAGAGCTCTCTAAACAGGATCTTTACCAAGCAGTTCACCATGAGTTAGTTGCTTCGGCTTCAGCAACCAAGATTGGTCATGAGATCAACCCTGACTTTAAGATTGGTTGTATGGTTCTTGCCATGCCAGCTTATGGAATGACAGCTAATCCTTTGGATCAGTTGGCTGTTCACGAGTTTGAAAATCAAAACTATCTCTTCTCAGATATCCATGCGCGTGGGAAATATCCAAACTATATTAAACGCTATTTCAAAGAGAATGGTATTGAAATACAATTTTCTCCAGGTGATGAAGAAATCTTGAAGAATACCGTTGATTTTATTTCATTCTCATATTATATGTCTGTGGCAACAGCACACAATCCGCAAGACTATAAGGTTGGAAAAGGCAACATCTTAGGTGGTGTCGAAAATCCCTATCTTGAAAAATCTGAATGGGGTTGGGCTATTGATCCAATCGGTCTTCGACTAGTTTTGAATGACTTTTATGATCGATATCAGTTGCCATTGTTTATCGTCGAAAATGGTTTAGGTGCCAAGGATGTTCTTGTTGATGGCCCAGATGGTCCAACAGTTGAAGATGATTATCGTATTGATTACCTTCAAAAACACTTGATTCAAGTTGGCGAAGCTCTTCAAGACGGTGTAGAACTTTGGGGCTATACGACATGGGGGCCAATTGATTTGGTATCAGCTTCAACGGCTGAAGTCAGTAAACGTTATGGCTTCATCTACGTTGATCGCAATGATGATGGTAGTGGTAGCTTAGCTCGTTATAAGAAAAAATCATTTGTTTGGTATAAGTCTGTTATCGAAAGTAATGGTGAAGCCCTTTACAAATAGAATATGGCTAAGAATCTCAAAATTACTCGAGATTCTTTTTTAGTATTAAAGTACAACATTGATATATCTGGATTACTATTGCTATGAGTGAAAATAGAGTATTTCAATACACAATAACTTTGTTTATGTTCTTCCACATATTTTCTGAAAAAGTGGTAGAATAAAAGTGTGAAAGCGTTCTTATATTTTCCGAAGAAGTAGCGAGTCTATCTCTTTGCTTTTCCTACTTAGATGGAGGTAACGATAATGAATGATTTGAAAAAAGTTCTCTTAGCTGGAATCGGGTTGACTGCTATGACAGTTGATAAGGCCGATAGCTTTGTCAAAGAGTTGGTTGAAAAGGGGCGTTTGACTGTTGAAGAAGGTAAGGAACTGGAACAAGAGCTCAAACGTCAAAGTAAGGAAGAAGCTCAAGAATTTTTAGCGAAACTTGATGCTAAGAAATCTTCAGTTGAGTATGCGACTAAGGATGATGTGAAACGTCTTGAAGAAAAACTAGACGCTTTGCTCAGTCAAAATAAATAAAATGTAAGGAGTCTAAAATGGCTAGTAAACGATTGAGACATGTGTTGAAGGTTTTCTCGTCAGTTGGTCTCCTTTCTTATCGTGAAAAACACCTTCCTCAAGATCAACAGACAACACCTGTCAAGCTACGCCAAGCCTTTGAGCAATTAGGACCTAGTTTTGTTAAAATTGGTCAAATCCTATCCACGCGCTCTGACCTTTTGCCAGAAAACTATATCAAAGAATTATCAAAGCTCCAGAGCTCAGTTCCTCCCTTGAATAAAGAGGAAGTCATGACTGCCATTAGGCGAGAATTACCTAATGAGCTTTCTGACAGTTTCCTTGATTTTTCGGAAGAACCCTTAGCTTCTGGTTCTGTCGCTCAGACCCATAGAGCTAGATTATTGTTTGGTCAGGAAGTGATTGTAAAAATCCAGAGACCTGGTATTGATGAGGTCGTTAAGGAAGATATTCAGCTTCTCATTAAGCTTGCACGGCATATACCAAAGCATTTTATCCCCATGGTCGATGTTCAGGAGGTTTTGGAAAATCTGCGTGAAACCTTAATTAAGGAACTAGATTTCAGGAATGAAGCAGAGGCCATGAAGTGCTTTAAGGCCAATAACAGGGCTGTTGCTTGTCTAGGTGTCCCCGAGGTCTATGATACCTTCACGACACCTCACCTCATAGTTGAAGAGTATATCAATGGGATTCCGCTTAATCACTACAGCCAACTGATTGAGGCTGGCTATGACTTAGAAGATGTGGGCAAGAAGCTTATGCTGTCATTTATCAAGCAAGTCTTCAAAGATGGCTATTTTCATGGTGACCCCCATCCTGGAAATCTGTTGGTACGTGATGGCAAGATTTATTTCATTGATTTTGGAATTATGGGGGAGTTGGAAGCGGGGATGCGTGCGTCCTTAAATGACATCCTGTACAGTTTTACCGCACAAGATGTTGATGGTATGACCAAGGCCATCTTGTCCGTTACACAATTTGATAATGGTCTTAATCGTGCAGTTCTAAGTCAAGATGTAGAGCAAATGTTAGGTCGTTATTCTGGTATTGACTTGGGAAGTCTCTCTATAACAGATTTGCTGCAGGATTTGATGGCTATTTTCCAGAAAAATCATCTTAAAGCCTCCTCTCAAATTACCATTTTGGAGAAGGCTTCGCTTCAAATTGAGGGGATTTTCCGAGAGTTAGCGCCAAATATGGATCTTATGACCCTGGCCAAGGATTACTTCCTAGAAAATATGGGACCTGACATGCTTAAGCAGGCCCTGAATAAAGAGAGTATCTTGATTGAACTCTTTTATCTGATTCGCAATGGGAAGAACATTCCACGTCGTCTGCATCAGCTTTTGGAGCAAATTTTAAACGGACGAATTGTGGTGAACCATGATTTTATTAACTTTTCGGGTCGAATTAAAGTTTTTGAGAAAGCATTAAATAATCTGGTTTTTGCCTTATTGACATTGGGATTTCTACTTTCCGGTGCCCTTTTGGCTAATAAATCAGGTTTTGAAAATCTTGCCTGGCTATTTCTTGGACTTGGAACTTTTCTAGCTTTAATCACAGTAGTGCGTATAATATTTAAGAAAAAAGGATAAAGTATGATTGAAACAACTAGGCCTGAGCTTGTGGCCTATCAAGAAGAGCGTTTAGCCAAATTTGTGAATGAAAATCAAAAGTTAGACAAAGGCCAAATCGTTTTTGCAGGGGACTCCATCACGGAGTTTTTTGCATTGAAAAAATATCTGGGTCGAGAGTTTCCCCTTGTTAACCGTGGGATTGCAGGAACAGACTCGGTTTGGCTTTTAGAACACCTTAAAGAGCAGGTCTTAGATTTGGAACCAAGTAAATTGGTGCTCTTGATTGGCATTAACGACATCGGAAGAGGTTACCCTATTCGAGATATTGTCACTCGTATTTCCGATATTATCATGACAGTTCGTCAGGAATCCCTCTTTACTGAGGTCTATTTGCTGAGTGTCTTTCCAGTTAGTGAAGAATCACAGTATGCTTCTAAGGTTAAGATTAGAAATAATACGACTGTACGTGAGCTAAATCAACAATTAGCTGTCCTCCCCGGTGTGACCTATGTCGATCTTTTTGATTACCTTACTGATAACATGGGACAGTTAAATGACAACTATACAACGGATGGTTTGCACTTGAGTCCACAAGGTTATCAAGTCCTTGCGGAACCAATCATAAAGGAGATTTTAGAATGAAAGTTGGCTTAGTCCTCGAAGGCGGGGGGATGCGTGGCTTATATACGGCTGGTGTATTAGATGCTTTATTAGAAGCTGGAATTAAGGTGGATGGCGTTGTTTCGGTATCGGCTGGAGCACTTTTTGGTGTTAATTACCTTTCTAACCAGCCCCAAAGAGCCCTTCGCTACAACAAGCGTTTTATGGGAGACCGTCGCTATATGAGTTTCTGGTCATGGCTGACAACAGGTAACTTCGTTAATAAGGAATTCTCCTATTATAAGGTTCCCATGGAGTTGGACGTTTTTGATCAGGAGTCCTTTGCTGATTCAGGTGTTCCCTTCTATGTGGTCACTACAGATATTGAGACCGGAAAACCAGACTATATCAAGATTGACCATGTCTTTGAGCAAATGGAAGCCCTTCGTGCAAGTTCTGCCCTACCTCTGGTTTCTGAAATTGTCGAGTACAAGGGTAAACGCTACATGGATGGTGGTCTGTCTGATAGTCTCCCTATTGATTTTATGGAAAATTTGGGCTTTGATAAACTCATTATAGTTCTGACACGTCCTAAAGGCTACCGTAAACAGCCATCTAAAACGAGTAAGCGAATCTACAAGCTCTTTTATCGTAAGTATCCTGAATTTGTTCAAGTGGCTTCAAATCGCCACATCCATTACAATAAGAGTATTGAAAAGATAGAGGCTTTGGAAAAAACTGGAAATCTTTATGCTATCCGTCCAGAACACGCACTTGAAGTTAGTCGTTTGGAGAAGGATCCTGAAAAGTTTGAAGCCATTTATCAAGAAGGATTGGATCAAATGCGTAATGATATGTCTAATCTCAAAACATTTCTTGGAGACAACTAAAAACGTGCTCGGTTGAGCACATTCTTTTATTTATTGATTTGTCTTGCTTGACGACGTTCTTTTTCATTAAGGTAAATCAAGTAGAGGAGTCCAACTGGGACAAGACATAGCAACCAGAAATAAACTGGGAGTTGGCTCTTATCTGTTGTTTTAGTAGCCTTTTTATCTTTCTGGTTACTTCCAAAATCGAACCATCCCTTAACTTTAGTTGCCTTAACAGAAGTAGGTTTGATATTAGGTGACACTGTCTTCAGACCATTATCGATGACAATGTGATCATCTTTAACAGAGATTTTAGGGTCTTTACCTTTTTTAACGGTGGCATAGACGTCTTTTTCGACATTGTATTTTTTACCGTCGATTTCTTGTTCACCCTTGCTAAGAACTTTCTTGTAAGAGAAGTCTTTGTACATCTTTTCAACGAGAGCATTACCAAAGGTATGACGAATCTCTTCACCTGTTTGGTCAGACCAATCACCAGAACCCATGATGACAGCAATCATACGTTGATCACCACGCTTGATGGTATCAATATAGTTGAAAGCACCTTCTGGACTAGAGCCTGTCTTCAACCCATCAACCCCATCAATTCCGTATTTAGCACCTGGAATAGAGTAGTTGTAGGTTTCAAAAGTTTCCTCGTAAGGTGTTCCCTTTTTAACTGTGACAACAGGTTTGCTAGTGTACTTGAGAATGTCAGGGTATTTCTTGATGAAGTTATAGGTCATGATAGCCAAATCACGCGCAGTTGTTTGGTTGGTTTGGTTGTTATCATAACGTTGAGGACTGTAGTAACCTTTGAAGGCAACAGCAACGGCACCAGAAGCGTTGAACCATTTGGTATTGGTCATCCCTAGCTCTTTAGATTTCTCATTCATCATGTCTAGCCATTTATCAGGATCATTATTGGTCAAGTAGTTGGCTAGCATCACGGTTGTAACGTTAGAGGAAGGCACCGCTGTCATAGTGATGAGTTCTGAAACGGTATAATCAACACCCGCAACAATCTTGTTGTTTGAAATTTCGTAAATATCGGCAATAGCTTGGTCGGTTGGAGTAGCTGTGATAACAGTATCTTCAGAAATCTCTCCTTTAGACATGGCTTCAAAGACCAAATAAAGTGTCATGGCCTTAGACATAGAAGCTGGGTCACGCACCTCATCAGCATTTTCTTCCCAGAGGACATCTCCGGTATTTCCATCGATTAAGAGGGTTGATTTGGGGCGATAGGCCTCAGTGGCTTCAGTATAACCAGCAGCGCGTGTGATATCCATCAATTCGTCTGCACTAGACAAACTCGGTGCTAGGGCTAGACAAGCTGCTAAAAGGACGGCAACAATTTTCTTTTTCACAATGTGTCTCCTTTAATATCTATGGGGTTCTGTAGCTGCCAGAACCTATTTTTATCTATTAATATCATTTGCCTGTCAAAACCCTAAATTCGGTAGTGACAAACACTTTCATTATAACATATAAAAGTTAGAGTTTTCCTAACATTTAGTATTTTAATGTATTTTTTAGAATCGATTGAATGTTACACAAAATCTATTTGAAAGCAGAAAAAAACGAGCTTGCTTGCTCGTTACTTTTCATCTTTTATCCTTGTGACTTGGTGGTAAATCATGAACCAGGTTTCATTTCGACGCCAGATACTAGTGTGGAAATTTCCTCCCAACTCATAACTAATTAATTTCGTTTTTTGACTAACAGATGTCATCTTGAAGCTGTCAAAATTATTGAGAAGTGGTTGGTGATTGGCAATGACTTCTTCACGATTGTGGTGGTGACCATTTTCATCGATTAAGTAGAAGTCTGGTGCTAAGAGATTTTCATAGTCAGGAATTTTTGACAGAATAATCTTTTCATTGCGAGAGAGTTTGTGAAGGACATTGCCATAAATTTCATCTTCGGGAATAGCAGCTGGTTCTACATGGACATCAGTGTCATAGACAGAGAAACGCTTGCTGAGAACCTCTTCAATTTGTTCAGTAATGGCATGACTCTCGTAAACAGAGAGGTCAGGATTCATTTCAACCACAATATCAAGATAGACGTTGCTACCATAAGAACGGCCACGCTTCTTCTTAACCTTAGTGACTTTTGGAATCTCAAGAATCGCTTTCTCATAGGCTTTGAGGTTTCTCTCATCGAAACCGTCTGACAAACTAAAGGTTGCTTCCATGAAGATATCATAGGCTGTCTTTAGAATGAAGGAGGTAATGATAATGGCTGTAATATAGTCAATAATCGTGAGGTTGAAGGATGCTGCAACAATGGCGATTGACGTTCCAATAGAAGTTACGGCATCGGAGAGATTATCCTTAGCAGCCGCAATCAAAGCGCTAGATTTCAGCTTTTTGGCAAGTCCTTTATTGTATAAGTAAACGCCACACATGACGATAGCAGAAAGAACTCCGACGGTTGCACCAAGGGGATCGACTACAGTTTCCTCTCTTAGAAAAATCTTTCGGACTGTTTGAATTAGGACTTGGAAGCCCACCACGAACATGATAAAGGAAGTGACTAGGCTTGATAAGTCTTCAATCTTCCAATGACCAAACCTATGATCTGCATCAGCAGGTTGACTAGCTAGGTGCAATCCAATGAGTAGGGCCACGTTCCCTAAAATATCTGACAAGTTATTGAAACCATCGGCAATCAAAGAGCTAGAATTTAAAAAGTGTCCAGCTAGAAGTTTTGCAATGGTAAGAAGAAGGTAGGCAGCGATGCTGACAATGGGACCTCGTCTGGCTGCTCTTAAATTTTCATACGTAGTCATAGGGTTACCTTTTCTGTTAAAATACAAGTTTAAATTATAGCATAAAACTATAACGAGTTAAAGGTTGTAAGCCCTTTAAACTTGTGGAGTAATGTATTTTTAAAACTTGATAGGAAATGCTTCGTAATCATGGTGTTTTTTCAGTATTTTCCGAATATTCCCTACAAATTATGGTATAATTTAGGGTGTAAAACAATCTAAAAAGAGGTTTTTATGGAACATTCGACATGGCACAAGCTTCTGAAAGAGGAACTGCCTGACCATTATTTTTCAAAGATAAATCAGTTTATGGACAAGGTTTATGAAGAGGGAACAATTTATCCCCCACGTGACAAGGTTTTTAATGCCTTGTTAGAGACTCCGTTTGAAGAAGTGCGGGTGGTGATCCTTGGTCAGGACCCTTATCATGGGCCTCATCAAGCACAGGGACTTTCCTTCTCGGTACCTGATAGCCTTCCAGCTCCCCCGTCTTTGAAAAATATTCTCAAGGAATTAGAGGAAGATTTAGGTCCTAGATCCTTTCATGATTTAACGTCATGGGCCGAGCAGGGGGTGCTTTTGCTTAATGCCTGTCTAACAGTTCCAGCAGGTCAAGCAAATGGGCATGCTGGTCAGGTTTGGGAACCTTTTACAGATGCTGTGATTAAGGTCCTCAATCAAAAGGATACTCCTGTTGTCTTTATACTTTGGGGTGGCTATGCTCGTAAGAAGAAGTCACTAGTGACTAATCCTAAACATGCCATTATTGAGAGTGCCCATCCGAGTCCCTTGTCGGCCTATCGTGGTTTTTTTGGCAGCAAGCCATTTTCAAAAGCCAATGCCTACCTTGTATCTCAAGGCCAATCCCCAATTGATTGGTTGAAGTAAAATAGAAAGTTGGAAGATTATGTTACTGATTAAAAATGGTCGTGTTGTAGACCCTAAGTCTGGTTTGGATACGCAAGCTGATGTTCTTGTTGATGGTAAAAAAGTCGTTAAAATTGCTGAAAATATCGAAGCTGGAGATGCTCAAGTCATCGATGCGACTGGTCTTGTGGTTGCTCCTGGCTTGGTGGATATCCATGTTCACTTCCGTGAGCCAGGTCAAACTCATAAGGAAGACATTCATACTGGAGCCTTGGCAGCAGCTGCTGGTGGTTTTACAACAGTTGTAATGATGGCTAACACTAATCCAACGATTTCAGATAAGGAAACCTTGGAGGAGGTCTTGACTTCGGCATCTAAGGAAAATATCCATGTTAAGTCTGTTGCGACTATTACTAAGAATTTTGATGGTGAAAACCTCACTGATTTCAAGGGTTTGCTTGAAGCCGGTGCTGTCGGATTCTCAGATGATGGTATTCCATTGACCAATGCTGGTATTGTCAAAAAAGCCATGGAGCTAGCTAAGGAGAATAATACCTTCATCAGCCTTCACGAGGAGGATCCTGATCTAAATGGTATTCTCGGTTTCAATGAAAATATTGCTAAAAAAGAATTTCATATTTGTGGGGCAACTGGCGTAGCTGAGTACAGTATGATTGCGCGTGATGCCATGATTGCTTATGATACACAAGCCCATGTTCATATTCAACACTTGTCAAAAGCTGAATCTGTAAAAGTGGTTGAATTTGCTCAAAAACTTGGAGCACAAGTTACAGCCGAAGTGGCACCACAACATTTCTCTAAGACAGAAGACCTCTTGCTCTCAAAAGGTGCTAATGCCAAGATGAACCCACCACTTCGTTTGGAATCTGACCGTCGGGCCGTCATCGAAGGGTTGAAATCTGGAGTCATCTCAGTTATTGCCACAGACCATGCGCCACACCATGCCGATGAAAAGAATGTCGATGATGTGACTAAAGCACCATCAGGAATGACTGGTCTTGAAACATCTCTATCTCTTGGATTGACCTACTTGGTTGAAGCAGGACACTTAAGCTTGACTGAACTTTTGAAAGTGATGACTAGCAACCCATCTGATCTTTATGGTTTCGATGCCGGTTATTTGGTTGAAAATGGACCAGCAGACCTTGTTATCTTTGCAGATAAGGAAAAACGTCAAGTTACAGCAGACTTTAAGTCTAAAGCAGCCAATTCACCATTTGTAGGCGAAGAGCTTACTGGAAGTGTTAAATACACTATCTGTGATGGTGAAATTGTCTATCAAGCCTAGTCATAAGAGAAGAGAGGTAAAACGCTTATGTTTCAATCTCGATATTTAAAGATTGACTGATATGTAAGGAGTGACTGATGAAAAAAGGACTGCTTTGGTTAGGACTAGTCTTAGCTATGATACTAACGATTGGAGCTTGTGACATCGCTAAAGCCAGTGATAGCGATAATGAGGTGTCGTATAGCATTCCAAGTTATAAGGGACACTTGGCTATTCACGAGGATGGCGGAGCGACCTTTACCCAAGAAGTGACTTATGATTTTTCAAGTTCTTATAATGGTCAGTACGTGACATTAGGCAGTGTAAAACCACTTCCAAAAGGTTTTAATATTGAAGAAAATCCAACTGTCACAGTCTCTGATAAAGCTGAAAAAATAACCACAGAAAATGGTGTGGAAACTGTCTTTACGAAAAGACAGATACGTGTGGAATCAGAAAAACTCAAAGACGGTATCAAACTAAAGGTCTATAATCCTGGGGCTTATGATAAAGTGGTTCTTAAGGTGACTTGGCAAATCAAACACATGTTAGACCTCTATTCTGATGTGGCTGTCCTCAATTGGTTTCCGATTTCCGATTGGGATAAGTCAATTGGTCATGTTGATTTTACTGTTGATGGTTTAGATTCCAATAAGGGTGAGCTTTATGCTCATGCAGGATTCTTTCAAAAAAATCCTCAGGTTCAAAGGACGGATGAAGGCTATAATATTCAGTTTGATAATTTTCCTGCAAAGGGAAAACTTGAACTTCATGCTTATTGGCCTATGACAGCAAGTCTAAAATCTAAAAATTCCACTAATATCATCGATAGTTCAGCTAAAGATAAATTCCTAAAACAGGAAAATGATATTGTGAGAAATAGAAAGATTTATCACATAATTTTCTATGGTCTTTTTCCAGGACTTCTCCTCGTCTTGTTTGTTATAGCAATCGTTTTATATAGTTCAGTCTTGAGAAGCACGAGACCACCACGTTTCCCAAAGGATAGTAGACTTTATGACATTCCTCAAAATCTAGCTCCTCTTGTTCTTGCTCAGAACGTCTACAACCAACGATTTGACATTAGTGGTCTGAATAGTGTGACTTACCCAATATCCTTTAACCATATGGTTCAAGCGACGATACTGGATCTTATAGATAGAGGAAACTTATCCTTTAGTCAATCAACGGAAGAGCCAATTCTTGAATTTGTTAAAAGGGATGGTTTAGCTGATTTTGAATTAGCTTTTATTGAGATGCTTTTTGATGGTCAAACTCAAGTCAAAGAGAAAGATATGTTCTCACGATACTATATTAACGAAGATGAAATTGAGAGTCAGTATAAAAAAGCTAAAAATAGTACGGAAAGAGATAGGCTTCGCTCTATAGGTAGAAATATTAGAAGTCTGTTTTTGGATGATGCTACAAGGGTTACCCAAGGTGTCGAAAGGCAAGAAAAGCAACTCGGACTACCAAGCCTATATAGGCAACTTACTTCTTCAGAAACTCATTTATCTTCAGTGGCGAACAACATATTTGTATTCCTCTACATACTTATTGCGATTGGTTTCTTCCTTCTCTCAATTGGTTTCTCCTCTAATTTATCCTTGTTATATTTACTCTTTTTCTTCCCAGTTATTACCATGCATCTTATTTATCGTTTTCAAATCAATGGGCGGGCAAACGGATGCCTTGTTCCAGAAAACTCAGATATTTATTATCAATGGCATAGTTTTAACAACATGATTAAGAGTATTGGGCAGTTTAATCAAGCGGAATTACAATCCATTGTTTTATGGAATCGTATTCTAGTTTATGCGACACTTTATGGAGAGGCCAAGAAAGTCAGTGATGTTCTGAAACGTTACAACATTCACCTTAGCAATCCATCTTTAGACGCTTTTACTTATTCACCTGTATCTTTTGCAATGCTATACAATTCAACTGTATTGCAAAACTATGTTTCTGCTTCAGATACCGTAAGTAACTTCTCTATTAACTCAAGTAGTGGTAGTGGAGGCTTTAGTGGCGGTGGCTTCTCTGGGGGCGGAGGAGGCGGTGGCGGCGGTGCCTTCTAAACCCCACCTATCCATCGTAGAATATTAGCAGAAAACGTCACTCAGGTTTGTAAACTGGGTGTCCTTGTTTAGCACGAGGATTATCTGGTTTACCTCCTCTCATTTCAAGATATTTTAGTAAGAAGATATATGAGGTTGCAAAAAAAGAGCCATTGGCTCTTTTTCTTATCGTTTAATAACCAGGTTCAAAGATTTCAATAATTTGAGTCAGATAACCTGCATGTAAGCCGATACGATAGTCAACATTTGGCAAACTCTTTACTATATCATTCAGTTCTTTATCTTTGCTAACCTTATCAGCCAAAACTGGTAATTCAACAACAAGGAGTTGTGAGTGATCTAGTTGAAGGTAACTACTATTGACCTTGACATCAGGACGAAGTAGTTTAAATATCGCTCTATCCGAAGCTTGGAGCAGTTGATATAAATCGAGGTCAGATAAAGGAATCTCACCAAACTGAGGACTAATATTAATGGAAATATCGACATGTGACGCTCTCATTTCCAAAATACGATTTGAAAGAAAACTAGCTATTATTGGATTGCTAAGCCTATCCAAGTTTTCTTGAGTCTCTGGATTACCAATGCTAGTATTGTCTGTTTTATAAATCTCAAGTAGACTAGTAGCTTTGGCAGTATCTTCATTTTCCAAGGCAAGAGAAACCTCCTTGAGATTTTTCTTGAATAAGTCGAAGGACGTTTGCTTTTGCATAATAATCTGGATAAAGGCTTTGCTATAGTTAGTCATAGTACCCAACAATTTATGACGTTCTTTGTTCAGTCTATCGATAGATTGTTGGTGGACAGCCTGGTTCCAATTGTAAAAATCCCATAGTAGTAGGGCAATATAGAGAACTAAGATAACAGAACTATTAGGACTGACCTTGAAAACTATTTCAAATAAATTTTTAGGGTCATTTGCTGTTGGAAGAATACTGTTAAGACCATGGATAACAGTAAAGAAGACATAATAGACAGCTAGGAAGGCAGTGCTTCGCAACCAGTTACGTCTAGCCCAAGCTTCGTCAAGACTACTCATCTGATTTAGGTCTACAGCGAAGATTTTAAGCATTAGGTAAATGATTAATGGTGCTAAGATGTAGGTCAAGATATGTAAGTTAGTGTTGAGGGTAATATCACCTTTGATATGTAAGACGTGAGGGATAATGACAATTGAAAGTAGTCGTGTTGCCATATCAAAAAGGATAGTTGGATAAAAAGCGTAAAGCAATCGATGATAGAAAGAACGCTCTTTGACAAGGGCCAAATCAGCAACAAGGAAGAAAAGTGGGTCCACAACGATTTTTACGAGACTAAAGTAGGACGCTGCAACTACATAGGATAAAAATAGAAGTAAAAGGTGTCCTCGTAGTGGCTTTACCTTAGACATAGTCTGGTAGAGGTACCAAATAGAAATGAAACTAACGGCCTGTAAGAGAGGATTGATAATATTAGTAATCATTGTAACCTCCTTTAGTCATGTCAATTTCAATTTGTAAGCGATAAATCCCAGTACGTGTATTTGAAACAATGTTAACGTTTGGATAAGTAGATAGAATAGTATTGACGCGTTTTAGTTCAGGATCAGAGAAATCAGATGTAATAGCTGAATCTTCTTTAGTGCTTGAACTTTCAACGACAAAGTGTTGACTATCCTCATCCTTAAAATAAGCATAGCTAAGGTATTTCTGTTCACTATCTTGTGCTTGGTCAATGACATGATCCAAGATAGTTGATAGGACATATACCCAGTCTAAAGGATAAATAGGATAGACGGTAATAGATTCTGGGACCTCCATACTAACCCAAACATCCAGTTCTTTTGCCTTTAGGAATTTAGCTTCAAAGAGTACCTGTAAATCTGGCAGTTTAATATTTCCTAGTTTGTCTCGATAAAAATGATCAATCTTCTTATCTAGCGGATTCGGTGTCAGCAAGTAGTCAATTAACTCCTGAGCTTCCTCATTTTGTTGAAAACGAATGATATCGTAGAGATTTTCAGCTTCGTCTTTGATGAAGAGCTCTTGTCTAGTCTTTTTCTGGTACCAGGTATTGATGTTCTGACTTGATTTTTGAAGAAGGTGAGAATGTTCCTCTTGGGCTGCTTGTGTTTGAGCATTGAGGTCTTTTCTATAGAGATTAACCTGCTTAGATAGAATCAGAGCCGTAATGATAAGAAAGGCAATGGTAAAGTGAATGTCTGTTGAAACGAGTTCAGAAGCAAAGTAAATAAAGGCTAAGCTACAAAGAGCGACAGACGTTGACATGTACCATGGTCTTGCTTTATCAATTTGCATCATTCGAGAGTAGTCCACCTGAAGAAGAGCACTTTGTGCAAACCAAAGTAAAAAAGCAAGAAAGAGAATAAAGGGACCAGCAAAATAGTAATCCAAGACTGCAGGGAAAAAAATTGGAATAATCAGGAAAATGACCAATCTTACCATTAAGGCAAAGGTGAAAGGTATGAAGAGAGTCTCCAAAATGGTATGTCTTAGATTTTTGTAGGATTTGGCAGCTAGAAAGAGTACAACTGCAATAAAACCGGATTTTGGATACAAAATGGCAAAATAACTAGAGGCAAAAATTGCTATACCAGCTAAAATAATAATCCAGTACCTAAGCGGCCTTTGCGTGGTCACCTTGAAGATAATAATTTGTAAAATAAAAGCTATACATGCCGTAAGCCCGTGAATTATGACATCATTCAATATCAAATATTCTCCTATTCGGGTAAAATCTATATAATCATATCATTATACCATATCGCAAACAAAAAGAGCATACGAATTGTCTATAAGTGATAAGGATGTAAGGCTTTTCATTTTTCAAGCATATTTCTTGCTCATTAAGTTTTTTTAACCTATCCTAGATGTATAGAAAAATTTCGATAGAGGAGATCGATATGGTAAAACTTTCTAAAGAGACACATCTTGAGATGTTCACTAAAATGGAACGTATTCGTGAATTTGATTCACGTATTAATAAATTGGTTCGTCGTGGTTTTGTTCAAGGAATGACTCACTTTTCAGTTGGTGAGGAAGCAGCCAACGTTGGGGCTGTTCAACACTTGAGCTATGACGATATCTTCTTTTCAAATCACCGTGGTCACGGACAATCTATTGCCCAAGACATGGATTTGAATAAAATGATGGCGGAGCTTGCAGGTAAGGCGACAGGTGTTTCTAAGGGCCGTGGTGGTTCTATGCATTTGGCTGACTTTGAAAAAGGTAACTACGGAACTAACGGTATTGTTGGTGGTGGTTATGCTCTTGCCGTAGGTGCAGCTCTCACTCAGCAATACAAAGTAACAGGAAACATTGTTGTGGCCTTTTCAGGAGATGGTGCAACTAATGAAGGCTCATTCCATGAGTCAGTCAATATGGCAGCTACTTGGAAATTGCCGGTTATCTTCTTTATCATCAATAACCGTTATGGTATCTCAATGGATATCCATAAAGCAACAAACACACCTCACCTTTATACACGTGCGGAAGCTTATGGTATTCCTGGTTTCTACTGTGAAGATGGTAACGATGTTTTGGCTGTATACGAAACAATGGGCAAGGCTGTCGAGCATGTCCGTGGTGGCAACGGTCCCGCTATCGTTGAGGTAGAATCTTATCGTTGGTTTGGTCACTCAACTGCTGATGCAGGTGTTTACCGTACTAAGGAAGAAGTTGACGAGTGGAAGAACAATAACGACCCAATTATTAAATACCGTGACTATCTCGTTTCTGAAAATATCGCAAGCGCTGAAGAGTTAGATGCTATCCAAAGCCAAGTCAAGGCAGAGGTTGATGCAGCTTATGAGTTCGCCCAAAATAGCCCAGATCCAGAACTTTCAGTTGCCTTTGAAGATGTATGGGTAGACTAAAGAGAAAGGTTGAGAAATACAAGTATGAGTGAAACAAAATTGATGGCCTTGCGTGAGGCAGTAAACCTTGCTATGAGCGAGGAGATGCGTAAAGACGAAAACATCTTCCTTATGGGTGAAGATGTTGGTATCTATGGTGGTGACTTCGGTACATCAGTTGGGATGTTGGCAGAATTTGGTGAAAAACGTGTTAAAGATACACCAATTTCAGAGGCAGCTATCGCTGGTGCAGCTGTTGGATCTGCCATCACAGGTCTTCGTCCAATCGTTGACTTGACTTTCATGGACTTCATCACGATTGCCCTTGATGCTATCGTTAATAATGGTGCAAAAAACAACTACATGTTTGGTGGTGGTTTAAAGACTCCTGTAACCTTCCGTGTAGCTTCTGGTTCAGGGATTGGTTCTGCGGCACAGCACTCACAATCTCTTGAGTCATGGTTGACTCACATTCCAGGGATTAAAGTCGTTGCTCCAGGTAATGCTAACGACGCTAAAGGTCTTTTGAAATCTGCTATTCAGGACAATAACATTGTTATCTTCATGGAACCAAAAGCACTTTACGGTAAGAAAGAGGAAGTTACTCAAGATCCTGATTTCTACATTCCACTTGGAAAAGGTGAAATCAAGCGTGAAGGGACTGACCTTACTATTGTCACATATGGTCGTATGTTGGAACGTGTTCTTAAGGCTGCTGAAGAAGTGGCTGAACAAGGTATTAACGTTGAGGTCGTTGACCCACGTACGCTTATCCCACTTGATAAGGAATTGATTTTCGAGTCAGTTAAGAAGACTGGTAAACTGATGTTGGTCAATGATGCATATAAGACTGGTGGATTCATCGGTGAGATTGCTGCTATGGTTACTGAAAGTGAAGCATTTGATTACCTTGACCACCCAATTGTACGTTTGGCAAGTGAAGATGTGCCTGTACCTTATGCGCGTGTCTTGGAACAAGCGGTTCTTCCAGATGTTGAAAAGATTAAGGCTGCTATTATCAAGATGGCCAATAAAGGAAACTAACTTTCTAGCGACGGTTAAGTGATATTTCTCGCTAGTAAAATGTGTTTCTTGTTTTAACTGTGGGAGTATCGGAAATTATAATTTAAAGTAGAAAGGAGAGGGCGAACCAGAGGGTGTAACTGAACCCGAGCGGAAAGCTTGGAAAATAGACCGTCCGTCTACGTCAGCAGGCTGACGTGTCGGACGCCTAATTTTCAGTCGCTTTCTGGTCGCTCTTGGTATCTTATAAATGGCTTTTGAGATTATTATGCCTAAGCTTGGTGTGGACATGCAGGAAGGCGAAATCATCGAGTGGAAAAAACAAGAGGGTGATGTGGTTAATGAGGGAGATATTCTCCTTGAAATCATGTCAGATAAAACGAACATGGAACTTGAAGCAGAAGATTCTGGTGTTCTTTTGAAGATTACCCGTCAGGCTGGTGAAACTGTACCAGTTACTAAGGTAATCGGTTATATTGGAGCAGAAGGTGAAGTTGTTGCTGATAACGTAGCTAGCGCACCAGCTGCTGAACCTGCGCCAAAAGTTGAAGAAGTTGCTACTGTAGAAGCACCTGTAGTGGCAACCCAGGCTCCTGTCGTACACGAAGGTGGCAAAGTACGTGCAACACCTAAGGCTCGTAAGGTGGCGCGTGAGTTGGGTATTGACCTCACTCAAGTACCAGGAACTGGAGCAAAAGGTCGTGTTCATGCTGATGACGTTGAAAACTTTAAGGGTGCTCAACCTAAGGCGACTCCATTGGCACGTAAGATTGCAGCGGACCTTGGTATTGACTTAGCTAGCGTATCTGGAACAGGCTTTGGTGGCAAGATTACTAAGGAAGATATCCTTGCAATCAGTGCTCCAGCGCAAGTTAAAGAAGCGGCGGCTGCACCTGTAGTTGAAGCTAAACCTGAAAAAGTCTTGCCAGAAGGCGTGGAAGTTATCCCAATGTCTGCTATGCGTAAGGCGATTTCTAAGGGGATGACGCACTCATACTTGACTGCGCCAACCTTCACCCTTAACTATGATGTTGACATGACTAACCTTATGGCTCTTCGTAAGCAAGTCCTTGATCCAATCATGAATAAGACTGGTATGAAGGTAACCTTCACGGATTTGATTGGTTTGGCAGTTGTGCGTACTCTTATGAAAGAGGAACACCGTTACCTCAATGCGTCATTGATTGATGATGCACAAAATATCGAATTACATAAATTTGTTAATCTCGGTATTGCCGTTGGTCTCGATGACGGCTTGATTGTACCTGTCGTTCACGGTGCAGATAAGATGAGTTTGTCTGAGTTCGTTGTGGCTTCTAAGGATGTCATCAAGAAGGCTCAAGCTGGTAAATTGAAGGCTGCAGAAATGTCAGGTTCAACTTTCTCTATTACTAACTTGGGAATGTTTGGAACTAAGTCATTTAACCCAATCATCAACCAACCAAACTCAGCTATCCTTGGTGTTTCAGCAACTATTCAAACTCCAGTTGTTGTTGATGGAGAAGTTGTCGTACGACCAATCATGGGTCTATGCTTGACAATTGACCACCGTATCGTAGATGGTATGAATGGTGCCAAATTCATGGTTGATTTGAAACATTTGATTGAAAATCCTATGGAATTGTTGATTTAAGAAAAAAATATCTGAAAACTGAAGTTTTAATAGAAAGGAGAGGGCGAACCAGAGGGTATAACTGAACCCGAGCGGAAAGCTTGGAAAATAGACCGTCTGTCTACGTCAGCAGGCTGACATGTCAGACGCCTAATTTTCAGTCGCTTTCTGGTCGCTCTTGGTATCTTATAAATGGCTTTTGAGATTATTATGCCTAAGCTTGGTGTGGACATGCAGGAAGGCGAAATCATCGAGTGGAAAAAACAAGAGGGTGATGTGGTTAATGAGGGAGATATTCTTCTTGAAATCATGTCAGATAAAACGAACATGGAACTTGAAGCAGAGGATTCTGGTGTTCTTTTGAAAATTACTCGTCAGGCTGGTGAAACAGTGCCAGTTACTGAGGTTATTGGTTATATTGGAGCAGAAGGTGAAGTTGTGGCTGATAACGCAGCTAGCGTACCTGTTGCAGAAGCAACTGCTCAGTTGGAATCAGCTGGTCTTGAAGTTCCTAAAGCTCCTGCCCAAGCTGCTCCAGCAGCTGCTGCAGAAAAAGCACCGCTTGCTGACAATGAGTACGATATTATCGTTGTTGGTGGTGGTCCTGCTGGTTACTATTCTGCCATTCGTGGTGCACAACTTGGTGGTAAGGTTGCCATCGTTGAAAAATCTGAATTTGGTGGAACATGTTTGAATAAAGGATGTATCCCAACTAAGACCTATCTTAAAAATGCAGAAATCCTTGATGGACTTAAGATTGCTGCAGGTCGTGGTATTAACCTAGCGTCAACAAACTACACTATCGATATGGATAAGACAGTTGACTTTAAGAACTCTGTTGTTAAGACTCTTACTGGTGGTGTTCAAGGTCTTTTGAAGGCTAACAAGGTCACTATTTTTAACGGTCTTGGTCAAGTTAATCCAGATAAGACAGTTACTATTGGTTCAGAAACAATCAAGGGACGTAATATCATCCTTGCGACTGGATCAAAAGTATCTCGTATCAATATTCCTGGTATTGAGTCACAACTTGTGATGACATCAGATGATATCCTTGATTTGCGTGAAATGCCTAAATCACTTGCTGTTATGGGTGGTGGTGTCGTTGGTATCGAGCTTGGTCTTGTTTATGCCTCATATGGTGTAGAAGTGACTGTTGTTGAGATGGCTGACCGCATTATTCCTGCTATGGATAAAGAAGTATCTCTTGAACTTCAAAAAATCCTTGCTAAGAAGGGTATGAAGATCATGACATCTGTTGGGGTTTCTGAGATTGTAGAAGCTAACAACCAATTGAACCTTAAACTTAATAATGGTGAAGAAATTGTTGCGGATCGTGCCCTTCTTTCAATCGGTCGTGTCCCTCAATTGGATGGTCTTGAAAATCTTAACCTTGAACTTGACCGTGGTCGTATCAAAGTTAATGCTTATCAAGAAACATCAATCCCAGGAATCTACGCACCGGGTGATGTTAACGGAACTAAGATGCTTGCTCACGCTGCTTACCGTATGGGTGAAGTTGCAGCTGAAAATGCTATGCGTGGCAATGTCCGTAAGGCTCACCTTGACTACACACCAGCAGCTGTCTACACTCACCCAGAAGTAGCAATGTGTGGTCTTACTGAAGAAGATGCACGCGCTAAATACGGTGATGTTCTCATTGGTAAATCAAGCTTTGCTGGTAACGGACGTGCCATCGCTTCAAATGAAGCTCAAGGTTTTGTTAAAGTCGTTGCAGATGCGAAGTACCATGAAATCCTTGGTGTTCATATTATCGGTCCAGCCGCAGCTGAATTGATTAACGAAGCATCAACAATTATGGAAAATGAATTGACTGTAGATGAACTCTTGCAATCTATCCACGGTCACCCAACCTTCTCTGAAAACATGTATGAAGCCTTTGCTGACGTACTTGGAGAAGCTATCCATAACCCACCAAAACGTAAATAAAGCTGATAAAATTCTCGGACGGAAGTTCGGGGATTTTTCTTTTGTTTTTAAATCTACTATAAATAATAATCGTTCCATCTTAAATAAATGATTGACAATATATTTTTAATAAGATAGAGTAAACACATAAATGGAGGTAATACAATGGAAAATAAAGTATATTATGGTGAGTACTCATTAGACTATTGGATTGAATTGATACTAAGTAAGAATATCATTTTACCAGATTATCAAAGGAATTTTGTTTGGGATGAAGAAAAGCGTGAAAAATTGATTGAATCTTTATCTGAAAAAAAGTTTGTTCCACCTGTTATCATAGGCTCTTTCAAGCAAGACGGTGAGAGTTTAAATCTACTTATTGATGGACAGCAGAGATTAACAAGTATCTTATTATCGGTAATTGGATATTTTCCAGACCGAAAAACATTTGAGAAGTTTTCAAAAAGAAAAGTTGCTAAAGTTTTAGATGAGAATGATGACTATTTTGATGAAAAAACTGATGTAATTAACTGGACATTTAATGATTTACTTAAAGATGGACCTAAGTCTCTCGAAGAATTAAAAGAAGAACTAAATAAAAATAAGTTTTTTAAAAAAATTGAATTTCGAGATAACATACCTGATAAGGAATTCTTAAAAAATACATTTTTAGGTTTCTCTTTTCTTATTCCAGACTCTTCTAAACCTTCCTACCAGCAACAATATTATACTTCTGTATTTAGGAATATTAATGTTCAAGGACAAAGTTTAACTCCGCAAGAGAGTAGGGAGGCTTTATATTATCTTGATCAGTCAAAGGTAAGTTTTTTTAAACCTTATTTTTTAGAAAAGTACACTCTGAAAACAATAGATTTTGTAAGATATATGGCAGTACTATCTGAATATCATCAGAATCCAAACATTGAAATGTTATGCGTTGGTTTTGGTGGCAGTAAAGATAAATTAGAATCCTATTATATGGAGTATATCAATTTTATTATAGCTGATACTAAAAAAGATGAACAAAAATTTGTTAGTTTAGAGTATCTTTTAAAAGGGGATAACTATAATCAGTTTTTCGAAGAATTAGATTATTATATAAAGGAATTTGGTTTGTATAATGAAAATTTTGATTCCATCATTGATCAGGATTTATACTACTTCGGTTTGATTTACTTTGTATTATTTATGCAGAAAAAGTTGAAAACTGAGAATTTAGAGCTGCTTTTTGAAAAATTGAAGAATAAGATAGAAGAATTTAAGGATCCTTTTACGTATAAGCCAGTAGAATTTGATAGTGGGGAAGAGGGATTTGTGGAAATTACAAATTATCATCCAAGGAATCCTTCTGCTTTAAAATACTTGACTAAACGTGTTAAATCTTCAATTGAAATTTATAAAGAAATTATGGTGGATATATAAGATGAGCAAGCACTATGAATTTATTAATGAACCTATAGAAGATATTTTAAAAGAATTGGTAAATGTAACCTCTAATCTTGATAAATCAATAAATACTTATCCTTTGAATGATTATTTATTGAAATCAACATTTTTAAAGATGACTGGTTTTCAAGAGCAAAAATTTAAATGTATTGCTTGGGAGTTAGCTACGGAAGATTTTGAATTCAGACGAAGATTTTTAAGTAGTATGTCAAATGAGTATTTTTCTACTTATGATTCTAAGAATGACTTATATAAGGCGTTAAAAAATAAGTTAAGCATTAATTCCTTAAGTGAAAAAGATAAAAAATCGATAGTTGATAATTCAAAAAATACAATAGTTGATTTATTCAAGGATACGTGCATAGAAAAATGGAACCAAAGAGATTTTATTGAATTTAAAGAAAATATAAAGAAAAAAGCTGGTGTTAGTCAAATAGATGATAATAATGGAAATCTTTTTGAAAGTACCGCTAAAAATCTGTATGAAAATCTTTATAAGAATAGAAATAGAATGGCACATAATACAATATCATATCAATATAATATTCCAACATTACTCGATTTGGAAAAAAATGAATTCGGATCAAATAACTACATTGTTTGGTTTTATGTTTTGATTTTGATTGATAAAATAATGATTAGCTTATTTAAAAAGTTTTATGAAGAAAGAATGGATTTATTGTGGTCTGTTGAAAATATTTGATATAGCTTAAGAATTTATTATTATCCATAACCCACCAAAACGTAAATAAAGTTGATAAAATTCTCGGACGGAAGTTCGGGGATTTTTTCTTTTGTCACACATTTTCATCTTTAGCTATATCTCGTAAATTTCTTTGGATTTTTAGTGTTAAATACGAATAGGTAGTTAAAGGGTTTTCAAATAAGATATCTCGCAATTTTGTAGCGTTTAGAATTTTATAATATTTCTGCCTTATTTAGAAAACTTTTAATAATGACCTTTCCATGAGAGTTTATCTATGGTAAAATGGTTAAAGTATTATAAAAATGCAAAAGGAAAGTTAAATGCGAACTAAAGATTTTATCTACTATGCTAGTGCGGCTGTTCTCTTAGCTGTGACAACTCAGGTTGCTCAGGCAGATGAAGTGGCGACACAAACGCCCTCTGTTACTGAAGGAAATCAGTATCAACCTGCGACAGCGGCTGAGATTTTTGGTGGAGAAGCAGCCTTACCTGCAACTCCTAGTTCAACTGTTTCAGCACCCGTAGCTACGAGTGAGGTGGCAAAACCTAGTGCTTCTGCGGTATCTACGTCACTTGCACCACAAAGTTCAGAGGCTGTAACAACTGCGTCATCAACTTCAGTAGCTAACTCTACTGTTGCTGTAGCGTCAACTTCAGTAACATCTTCAGTTGTTAGTTCAGAAAGTGCAACAGCTTCTACAAGTGCGACAAATTCTGAAACGTCAAACAGCGCTGTAGCAACACCTGCTAAATTGACGAATTCTACGGATGTTCCTTCGCCAACGCTTAAGGTGCAACCAAAGACTTTTATCGATGTCAGCAGCCATAATGGTGAGATCAGTGTAGATGACTATCGTGCTCTTGCACGCCAAGGTGTGGGTGGTGTCGTTGTCAAGTTGACTGAGGACACTTGGTACAACAACCCTAAAGCACCATCACAAGTTCGCAATGCTCAAATTGCTGGTCTTCAAGTATCAACCTATCATTTTTCTCGATACACAACTGAGGAAGAAGCACGTGCAGAAGCTCGATTCTACATCCAAGCTGCACAAAAACTAAACCTTCCAAAGAGTACTGTTATGGTTAATGATTTCGAAGACTCTAAGATGCTTCCAAATATCAACCGTAACACTCAAGCTTGGGTTAACGAAATGCGTAAGCATGGATACAACAACTTGATGTTCTACACAAGTGCTAGCTGGTTGGATGAGAACAATCTAGGCTACCGTGGCCCTGTCTCAACCTCTCAATTTGGGATTGAGAATTTCTGGGTTGCCCAGTACCCATCATCAACTCTTACAGCAACAAGCGCTAAAAACATGCGCTATAATGCCAAAACTGGTGCATGGCAGTTTTCAGCTACGGCTAATCTCTTGCCAGGTAAACATGTCTTTGACCACAGCGTGGACTATACAGGACGTTTCACCGCAAATGCCAGTGCTGAGGTTGATGCCACTCAAGGCGATTTGAGTGGAACCATTTCTATTGTCAATAACAATCCAACTGTTGGTAGCTTCGATGTTGTCATCTCTAATGTTAAGGCACCAAACGGTGTTGAAACTGTCTCTGTTCCAATTTGGTCAGAGATTAATGGTCAAGATGACATTATCTGGTATACGGCTAACCGTCAAAATAATGGAACTTATACAGTAAACGTTAAGGCTTCAGCTCATAAAAACTCAACCGGTCTTTATAACATCCATCTTTATTATATTCAAAAAGATGGTCAATTAACTGGTGTTGGTGGAACAACTACGCAAGTCTTCATTGGTAAGACACCAGAGCAGTTGAAACCAAAAGCAAGTTTTGCTATTGAAAACAATAATGCTAAAGCAGGAACTTTTGATCCCGTTATCACTAATATCTCAGCACCACTAGGTGTTAGAGAGGTTTTAGTCCCATCATGGAGTCTTGAAAATGGTCAAGACGACCTTATTTGGCATAAGGCAACAAAGCAAAATGATGGTAGCTATCGTGTAACCATCAAGGCAAGTGAGCATAAGGGTAATAAAGGGAATTACCGCGCCGATGCCTACATCGTGGACAACGCTAACAATCGTCATTATATTGCCGAAAAAGTAGTGTCTGTAGATTATGCTCGACCAAGTGGTGTCCTTACGATTGAAAACAACAATACTGCAGCAGGTACTTTTGATGCCGTTGTTCGTAATATTGTTGCTCCTACAGGTTTGAAAGAGGTTCTTGTTCCTTCGTGGAGTTTAGCTGGTGGTCAAGATGACCTTATCTGGCATAAGGCAAGTCGTCAAGCCGATGGTTCTTACCGAGTGACTATCAAGGCAACGGATCATAAGAATTCAACTGGTAAATACCGTGCTGATGCCTACATTGTAGATGACTCTAACAAACGTTTCTATCTCACTGAAAAAGTGGTAGAAGTTACTCAAACTCGCCCTAGTGCAAGTCTCGTTATTGAAAATAATAATGCTGATTTAGGTACTTTTGATGCTGTTATTCGCAATATTGTAGCACCAAATGGGGTTAAGGAAGTCTTAGTTCCATCATGGAGCTTGGTTAACGGACAAGATGATCTTGTTTGGCATAAGGCTAGTCGTCAATCTGATGGTAGCTACCGTGTTACTATTAAGGCTAGTGAGCATAAGAATTCCCTAGGAAATTACCGTGCTGATGTTTATATCGTAGATAATGCCAACCAACGTCATTATGTCACTGAAACAATTGTGGATGTGAAACATAATAAGCCAGTCGGCACTATTTCAGTAGTTAATAACAATAAAGATACTGGTACTTTTGATGTCATTATCAGTGATGTTTATAGTTCTAAAGGTGTTCGTACTGTTCAAGTACCTATTTGGTCTGAAAAAGACGGACAAGATGATATCCGTTGGTATGAAGCGACACGCCAAGCTAATGGCACTTATACGGTAAATGTTCAAGCTACTAACCATAAAAACTCAACAGGCTTGTACAATATTCATTTGTACTACATTTTAAATGATGGGACACAAGTGGGTGTTGGAGGGACAACGACAACAGTTGAATTCCGTAATGCTAAGACTAAAACGCAAACCTATATCACTAATGTTAATTCGGAAGCGGGTAGTTATACAGTTGTAGTTGATCAAGCGCCACAAGGACGTCAGATTAAGAATATCCGTGTAGCTGTATGGTCAGAAAGCAACCAAGGAAACCTTTCTTGGTACAATACGGCACCTACTGGAACACATACTGAAATCAATGTTTCGACTGTTAATCATAAGAATCTCATCGGTAACTATACGACTCATGTTTATGTAGACTATGTAGACAATACTGAAGACGGATTTAACCTTGGTGAGACAGCTCTTGCTCCACGTAATCGTCGTGTTGAGCCTCAGACGACTTATTATTCTCAACGTGATCCTCGTTGGGCTTCTAAGTGGTATGGTGTCAGCAATATGGATCAGTCAGGCTGTGTTCCAACATCACTTGCCATGACCTTTACAGATATCTTGGGAACTGTAATTGCACCAACGACAGTTGCGGATTATTTGTACTACAATACAAATTCATTCAATAAAACATCAGTTGCTGGTACAGACGCGGATGGTATTGTATTAGCAAGTAAAAATTGGGGTCTCAATAGCAACGTGCTTTCAAGCATTGCTAACATTGCTTCAGCTTTGATGTCAGGTCAACATGTTCTGGCGGCAGTAGGAGCAAGCCAATTTATCAATTATCCTTACACGCATGAAATCGTGCTTCATGGCTATGATAATGGTAAAACTTATGTTCGTGATCCATTTAACGCCAATAACAATGGCTGGTATTCATTGGATTACATTCATGGTGTTCAGAGTCGAGACGCAATGGATACTAAGCTTGGTGCACCATTCTTCTCAATCTTTGCTTAATCTATTAATGAAAGGTCTTTAGAAGGAAACTTCTAAGGGCTTTTTTGTGTTCAGTTTTGATAGTAATATTTTGTATTTTTCTATTTTCAGAATATTATATATACATTTGGAATCTCTTGTTTATAGGTTTTTAGGTTCTTTATTTGGATTACATTGATACTTTAAGTATGAAAATTACTTATTTTTTTATCATTTTTATAGTTTTTTTAGAGAATTATCACTTTTCCTCTATTCGTAAGACATTTTCTATGGTAAAATGGGTGACGTATTAAAAAGTGTCAAAGGAAAGTTAAATGCGAACAAAAGATTTTATCTACTATGCCAGTGCGGCTGTTCTCATGGCGGTGACCACTCAGGTGGCCAGTGCGGATGAGGTAGCTACGCAAATGCCTACGGTTACTGAAGGGAACCAGTATCAACCTGCGACAGCAGCAGAAATTTTTGGTGGTGGGGTAGTTCTTGCACAAGAGTCACCATCAGCAAGACCAAGTTCAACTGTTGCGGAAACACCTACAGCCACAAGTGAAGTAGCAAATTCAAGTGCTCCACAAGTTAGTCAAGCAAGCTCAACAAAGATTGCAGCATCTGAATCAAGAGTCGTTGCCTCTGAATCTGTAGTTCAGGCTAACACAGTAGCGAGTTCAGAAAATGCGACGGTACCTACTGCTTCTGAGGTTTCAAGCAATACCGTGGCTGAACCTGCTAAGTTGACTCATTCTCATGATACTGATGTTCTAAAACCTAAGGCAAGCTTCTCAATTGAGAACAACAACAAGGTCACTGGTACCTTTGATGCTGTGGTTCGAGATATTGTGGCACCCTTGGGTGTTAAAGAGGTTCTTGTCCCATCTTGGAGTCTAGCCAATGGTCAAGATGACTTGATTTGGCATAAGGCAGCCAAGCAAATGGACGGCTCTTATCGTGTAACCATTAAGGCGGTTGATCACAAGGGGGAGGCTGGTAATTACCGTGCAGATGCCTATGTTGTTGATCGAACAAATAAGAGACATTATATTTCTGAGAAAGTAGTATCTGTTAATTACGCTCGTCCAAGTGCAAGCCTAACGATTGAAAATAATAATGCAGCTACAGGCACGTTTGACGCTGTGGTGAAAAATATTATTGCCTCTACAGGTGTGAAAGAAATCTTAGTACCGTCATGGAGTCTCGTTGGTGGTCAAGACGATTTGATTTGGCATAAGGCGACGAAGCAAGCAGATGGTTCTTACCGAGCTACCATTAAGGCAAGTGACCACAAAAATTCAACCGGTAAATACCGTGCCGATGCTTATATTGTAGATAATTTTAACAAGCGTTTCTACTTGACTGAAAAAGTGGTGGAAATTAGCCAATCGCGTCCAAGTGCCAGCCTAACGATTGAAAATAACAATGCTACGACAGGAACTTTTGACGCGGTGGTTCGCAATATAGTTGCACCTAATGGTCTTAAAGAAATCCTGGTACCGTCATGGAGTCTTATTAATGGTCAGGATGATTTGGTTTGGCATAAGGCAAGTAAGCAAGCAGATGGCAGCTATCGTGTGACGATTAAGGCTTCAGAACACAAACATTCAACTGGAAAATACAGAGCGGATGCTTATCTCATAGATAATACTGGTAACCGCCAGTATTTGACTGAGACTGTGGTTGAGGTCAATGAAACTAAGCCAAGTGGTAGTATTTCTATCTTAAATAACAATGGTGCTGGAACTTTTGATGTGGTCATCAGGGATGTCTATAGCCCGAAAGGTGTGCGTACGGTTCAGGTACCTATCTGGTCTGAGACTGATGGTCAAGATGATATTCGTTGGTATGAAGCTACACGTCAAACAGATGGCAATTACAAGGTTACTGTTCAGGTAGCCAACCACAAAAACGTAACTGGTATTTACAATGTTCATCTTTACTTTATCCAAAATGATGGCTCACGAATCAGTGTAGGGGGAACACAAACAAAAGTTACTTTGTCAGATCCCAAAGCTGACCTTGCTATCACTGGTCTCAACAATGCTACTGGTAGCTATGATCTTGTTATCTCAAACTTAATTGCGCCACGTGGTTTCAAAGAAGTTCTAGTTCCAACCTGGTCAGAAAAGAACGGTCAAGATGATATCATCTGGTACAAGGCAGCCAAGCAAGCTAATGGAGACTATAAGGTAACTGTTCGTTCAAGCAACCATAAGGGAGATAGCGGTCTCTATAACTCTCATGTCTATTTGGTTGACAATGACGGTAAATACATTGGTCTAGGTGGCAAACAAGTGACACTTGATATCACTAAGACTCAAGGAACATTGACTATTACCAATAATGATAAAAATCGTGGAACTTTTGACGTTCTTATCACTAATCTGACGAATCCAAGTGGTATTTCAGGTGTCCTTATCCCTGTCTGGTCTGAGCAAAATGGTCAGGATGATCTTGTTTGGCATAATGCCACAAAACAGGATGATGGTTCCTACAAGGTGACTATTTCAGCCAGTCAGCACAAATGGAATTCAGGCAAGTATATCGTTCATGGCTATATTGTTGATGCTTCTGGTAAGAATATTGGCTTTGGAGCAACTTCAGCTGATGTGGTAGCCCCTAAGAAAATCGGTTCGGCATCAAAAGGAAACTACGATGTTTTAAATAAGGTTGTCTATCTAGATGCTGGCCATGGTGGCTATGATCCAGGAGCTTCGTACTTTGGTATTTCTGAAAAGAGCTTGACCTTGGCTATCCAAAGCCGAGTTAAGGCCAAATTAGAAGCAGAAGGCTATCAAGTCGTGACCACACGTACCAGCGATACCTATGTTGATTTGACGGATCGCTCTCGTGCAG
>OLQY01000659.1_pt1 | contig 37239 bp, 38 predicted proteins | sample 1672851 | NCBI WGS metagenome assembly OLQY01 (sample SAMEA3136730, study PRJEB25190) | human gut metagenome | reverse complement strand
AGCGTCAGTTCGCGAAAGACAACAAATCCCTCGGCCAGTTCCGTCTGGATGGAATCCCGCCAGCACGTCGTGGAGTTCCGCAGATTGAGGTAACATTTGATATTGATGCCAACGGTATCGTTAATGTATCCGCTAAAGACCTTGGAACAGGTAAGGAGCAGCACATCACAATCACAGCTGGTTCCAATATGTCCGATTCCGATATCGACAAAGCTGTCAAAGAAGCAGCGGAGTTCGAGGCTCAGGATAAGAAACGTAAAGAGGCTATCGACACAAGAAACAATGCAGACTCCATGGTATTCCAGGTTGAGAATGCACTGAAAGAAGCTGGCGACAAGCTTGACGCAAACGATAAAGCAAGTGTTGAGGCTGACCTCAATGCACTGAAAGATCTTCTTGCACAGACAGCAAATGCTCAGGAGCTTACTGATTCTCAGGTTGCAGACATCAAGGCTGCACAGGAGAAGATGATGGAGAGCGCTCAGAAACTGTTCTCCAAGATGTATGAGCAGACTCAGGGAGCTCAGGGTCAGGCTGGTCCTGGACCGGATATGGGCAACATGGGCGGAAACGCTGGTGCTCAGGGCGGAAATGAAGCAGGATACGGCGATGATGTTGTAGATGCTGATTACAAGGAAGTCTAAGACAAGTAGGAAATAATTACAATGGCTGATAAAAGAGATTATTATGAAGTCTTAGGTGTGGATAAAAACGCCGACGACGCAACATTAAAAAAAGCATATCGTAAGCTGGCCAAGAAATATCACCCGGATGTAAATCCGGGTGATAAAGAGGCTGAGGCGAAGTTCAAAGAGGCGACAGAGGCTTACTCCGTTTTAAGTGATGCCGACAAGAGAAGACAGTATGATCAGTTTGGTCATGCAGCATTCGAAAACGGCGGCGGAGGCGGTGCCGGCGGCTTTGGTGGATTCGACTTCAACGGTGCGGATATGGGAGACATCTTCGGAGATATCTTCGGAGACCTGTTCGGCGGCGGAGGCAGAACCAGACGGGCCAACAATGGACCGATGAAAGGTGCCAACCTTCGTGCACGTGTGAACATTACTTTTGAGGAAGCGGTTTTCGGATGCGAGAAAGAGCTGGAGATCGTTCTGAAGGATGAGTGTACCACATGTCACGGAACCGGAGCGAAACCTGGAACATCACCGGTCACATGTCCGAAATGTAAAGGCCAGGGTCAGATCGTTTACACTCAGCAGTCCATGTTTGGTATGGTACGTAATGTTCAGACCTGTCCGGACTGTAATGGAACCGGTAAGGTGATCAAGGATAAATGCAGTGCCTGCCGTGGAACCGGATATACTTCTTCCAGAAAGAAGATCCAGGTATCTGTACCGGCCGGTATCGACAATGGCCAGTGCATCCGTATCCGTGAAAAAGGTGAGCCGGGAACCAACGGCGGTCCGAGAGGAGATCTGCTGGTGGAGGTAAATGTAGCCCGTCATCCGATCTTCCAGAGACAGGATATGAATATCTTTTCAACAGCTCCGATCACATTTGCACAGGCTGCACTCGGCGGTGAGATGCGTATTAATACCGTTGACGGTGAGGTTTCCTATGAGGTGAAACCGGGAACACAGACGGATACAAGGATCCGTCTGAAGGGTAAAGGTGTTCCGTCATTACGTAACAAGAATGTCCGTGGTGATCACTATGTAACCCTGGTAGTCCAGACTCCGACAAATCTCAATGAGGAAGCAAAGAAAGCTCTGGAAGCTTTTGATGCGGCATGTGGAAACCGTCCGTCAGAGGACAGCATATCCGAGACTTCCGAAAAAACCGAAAAGAAGAAAAAAGGTTTCCGTGAGAAAGTAAAGGAAATGTTTGAGGAATAAATGAACATAAAACAGGAAAGAGGCGCAAAAAGCCTCTTTCTTTTTTTTCTGTATTCGTGTATATTAAAAGAAGTGCCCGTTTTCGGGACAATAGAAAACAGGCGACAGACTGGAATGAAAATCCGTAAATGTGTATACAGCATAAGGAGATATAAAATATGAAATGGAACCGTTTTACACTTAAGACAAAAACAGAGGCAGAGGATATTGTGATCTGTACACTTGCCGAGGTGGGGATTGAAGGTGTGGAGATCCAGGACAAACAGCCGCTGACCGATGAGGACAAAGCACAGATGTTTGTGGATATCATGCCGGAGGGACCAGCAGATGACGGGATCGCATATCTGAACTTCTATCTGGAAGAGGATGCGGATACCGAGGCAATCCTGAAAGATGTGAAGGCTGCACTGGAGGATCTGAGAAGCTTTGTGGATATCGGAGAGGCAACCATCACAGAATCCCAGACAGAGGATAAAGACTGGATCAACAACTGGAAACAGTATTTCCATCAGTTCTATGTGGATGATATCCTGATTGTACCGTCATGGGAAGAAGTGAAGGCAGAAGATAAGGACAAGATGATCCTCCACATTGATCCGGGAACTGCCTTTGGTACAGGAATGCATGAGACCACACAGCTTGTGATCCGTCAGCTGAAGAAATTTGTGAAGCCGGGGATGGAGATCCTTGATGTGGGAACCGGAAGTGGAATTCTGGGGATCGTTGCACTGAAGCTTGGTGCAGGTCATGTGGTTGGTACAGATCTTGATCCCTGTGCAGTTTCGGCAGTATCTGAGAACAAGGAGGCTAACCAGATCGAGGAGAAATCCTTTGACATGATGATCGGAAACATCATCGATGACAAAGAAGTTCAGAATCAGGTCGGATATGAGAAATATGATATCGTAACTGCAAACATTCTGGCAGATGTTCTGGTACCGCTGACTCCGGTGATCGTTGCACAGATGAAAAAAGGCGCTTACTACATTACATCAGGCATCCTGGATGTAAAGGAGGATGTCGTAGTAAAGGCTGTAAAAGACGCCGGACTGACGCTTGTTGAGGTGACTCATCAGGGCGAGTGGGTATCTGTGACAGCAAGAAAGGACTGATCTCATGCAGCGATTTTTTGTGGAACCTCATCAGATTGACGGGGACAGACATGAGATTCATATCACAGGAAGTGACGTCAACCATATCGTAAACGTACTCCGCATGAAAAAAGACGAGGAGCTCTGGATCAGCGATAAGGAAAAAGAATATCACTGTGTGATCGAAAATGCGGGGGAGGATGAAGTCCTGCTTCATATCCTCTATGTACAGGAGCCGGATTATGAGCTGCAGAACCGTATTTATCTTTTTCAGGGACTGCCGAAGGCTGATAAGATGGAGCTGATCATCCAGAAGGCAGTAGAGCTTGGAGCATATTCCGTAGTTCCGGTTTCAACCAGACGCTGCGTGGTAAAACTGGATAACAAAAAAGCAGAAAAAAAAGTATCCCGCTGGCAGCAGATCGCAGAAAGTGCGGCAAAACAGTCCAAGCGTATGCTGGTGCCGGAGGTACATTCTGTGATGACCTTTAAAGAAGCCCTTGTCTATGCAAAAGAACTGGACGTTCTATTGATCCCTTATGAGCTTGCAAAGGGAATGAAAGAGACGAAAGAACTGATCCGGTCGATCGAACCGGGAAAAAGCATAGGTGTCTTTATCGGCCCTGAGGGTGGTTTTGAAGAGCAGGAAGTGGCAGATGCCATGGAAGCCGGTGCGAAACCCATCACCCTGGGACACCGGATCTTACGGACAGAAACCGCGGGACTCGCAGTACTTTCTGTTCTGATGTTTCAACTGGAGGATGAATAGATTATGGAAGCATATTTTGACAATTCCGCGACAACGAGATGCTTCGATGAAGTAAAGGATATTGTCTGCAAAACCATGACAGAAGATTTCGGAAATCCTTCTGCCATGCATAAAAAGGGAATGGAAGCGGAGAATTATGTCCGCAGAAGTGCCCAGACCCTTGCAAAATTACTGAAAGTGAATGAAAAAGAGATTCTTTTTACCTCCGGTGGAACAGAATCGGATAACCTTGCTATCATTGGTGGTGTGGAAGCCAATAAGCGAATGGGAAACCATATCATCACAACTGCAGTAGAGCATGCAGCAGTGGCCCAGCCTTTTGCTTATCTGAAGGAACAGGGCTATGAGGTGACCACTCTTCCTGTTGATCATCAGGGCGTTGTAAAGCTGGATGCACTGGAAGCGGCTCTTCGTCCGGATACCATTCTGGTGTCTGTGATGTACGTGAACAATGAGGTGGGAGCCGTGATGCCGGTAGAAGAGATTGGAAAGCTTGTCCATGAAAAAAGTCCGAAAGCACTTTTTCATGTAGATGCCATCCAGGCATTCGGAAAGTACCGTATTTACCCGAAAAAACTGGGAATCGACCTTTTATCTGTAAGCAGCCATAAGATCCACGGACCAAAGGGCGTAGGCTTTCTCTATATTAACGAAAAAGTAAGAGTACAGCCGCAGATCCTTGGAGGCGGACAGCAGAACGGCATGCGTTCCGGAACAGACAATGTGCCGGGGATCGCAGGCCTTGGCGTTGCCGCAGAGATGGTATATACGGATTTTGATAAAAAAATACAGCACCTTTATGACCTGAAAGAACGGATGGCAGAGGGACTTTCAAAGCTTGGAGACATCACCATCAACGGAATGCCTTTAAGAGAAGGGGCACCGCACATCATGAGCGTGACTTTTCATGGAGTCCGAAGCGAAGTCCTGCTCCATACACTGGAAGAATTCGGAGTATATATTTCCGCAGGAAGTGCATGCTCCAGTCATAAGAGAAAACCAAGTGCAACACTGACAGCTATAGGCTTGAGCAGAGCCGATGTGGAAAGTACCGTCCGCATCAGCTTCTGTGAGGAAAATATCTTTGAAGAGGTAGATTACTGCCTGGAAGCACTGGGAAAAACAATTCCGATGCTGCGCAGGTATGCACGTCGATAGAGAATACAGAAGAAAGGGATTTTTATGTTAGTACATGCATTTCTGATCAAATATGCGGAAATTGCCCTTAAGGGAAAAAACCGCTATCGTTTTGAAGATGCTCTCGTACATCAGATGGAGATCGCACTCTCCAAGATCGAGGGAGATTTTGAAGTAAAAAAAGAGCAGGGAAGAGTTTATGTATTCTGCCCGGAGAATTATGATTACGATGAGGCTGTAGATGCGCTGCAGCATGTATTCGGTATTGTAGGCATCTGCCCGGTTATGATCTATGAAGAACAGGGCTTTGAGAAGCTTGCCGAAGATGTTGTGGGTTATATGAAGCAGTGGCATCCGGACTTTAACGGAAGCTTCAAGGTCTGGACACGCCGCGCAAAGAAATCCTATCCGATCAGCTCCATGGAAGTTAGCGCTGAGCTTGGCGGACGTATCCTGGATGCGTTCCCGGAGGCAAGTGTAGATGTTCATCATCCGGAGCTGGATCTTTCTGTTGAGATCCGTGACAAGATTTACGTATATTCCCAGACCATTCCGGGCGCAGGCGGAATGCCCATCGGAACAAACGGAAAAGCCATGCTTCTTCTTTCCGGTGGGATCGACAGTCCGGTTGCCGGCTATATGATCGCAAAACGTGGTGTCAAGATCGATGCGGTATATTTCCATGCACCGCCCTACACCAGTGAGCGCGCAAAACAGAAGGTAGTGGATCTTGCCCGCCTGGTAGCCAAATACAGCGGACCGATCCGTCTCCATGTAGTTAACTTTACAGATATACAGCTTTATATTTATGATCAGTGTCCTCATGATGAGCTTACTATTATCATGAGAAGATATATGATGCGTATTGCCGAGCATTTCGCTAAAAAAGACCGTTGTCTCGGACTTATCACAGGTGAGAGCATCGGACAGGTTGCAAGCCAGACCTTACAGAGCCTTGCTTCTACAAATGAGGTCTGCACACTTCCGGTATATCGTCCGGTGATCGGCTTTGATAAAGAGGAGATCGTCCGTATTTCCAGAAAGATCGATACCTTTGAGACTTCTATTCAGCCGTTTGAGGATTGCTGTACCATCTTTGTAGCGAAACATCCTGTAACAAAGCCGAATCTTAAGGTGATCCGCCGTTCTGAGCAGAAGCTTTCTGAGAAGATCGATGAGCTTATGGAAACGGCTCTGAATACCACAGAGATCATTGAAATTCAGTGATCCGTTTTTAGCTAAGAAAAAACAAACAGGGAACCTCGCTGCAGAGGTTCCCTGGAATTACCGATATATCAGGAAAAGGGAGTTCATTGAGAACAGAAGGATTCTGAAAGCATGAAAAAAGAGGAACTGTATCCGATACAGTTCCTCTCAAATATACAGTATAGATTAGTCGATTGTATATTTGGAAATAATCTGCATTACGTTATCCAGAGCAGCGCCATCTGCATGGATGTTGAGGTCGATCGGCTTGGAAAGATCCAGGCTGAAGATACCCATGATGGATTTTGCATCAATCACATATCTTCCGGATACTAAATCAAAATCGCAGTCGAATTTGCTGATCTCGTTTACGAATGCTTTCACCTTATCGATGGAATTCAGTGAGATTTTAGCTGTTTTCATTATAATAACCTCCCTTGATAAATTTTTGTTGTTTTACAGCTTTCATCTTACCTGTCAGTACCTAAAAAGTCAAGGTGAAAAGAGATAAAAATTGTTTTAATAATTAGTTAAAGTGTAAAAAAAGTGAGGAAAAATGGGAAATAAAGTTGCATTACACAACCTGGGCTGCAAAGTAAATGCCTATGAGATCGAGGCCATGCAGCAGCTTCTGGAGGAGGCAGGATATGAGATTGTGCCTTTTGAGCCGGGAGCGGATATTTATGTGATCAATACCTGCACAGTAACCAATATTGCAGACAGAAAATCAAGACAGATGCTCCACAAAGCAAAAAAAATGAATCCGGAAGCGATCGTGGTGGCAACGGGCTGTTATGTACAGACCGGTGGCGAGAAACTGGAAAAAGACGAAGCCATTGATCTTGTTCTGGGAAATAACCAGAAGATCAATATTGTGGAGGCACTAGCCGAATATGCGGAAAACAAACCGGGCCATGGTTCCCATGTGATCAAGATCAATCAGACAAAAGAGTATGAGGAACTTTCCATTGATCATACAGCAGAACATGTAAGGGCATATATCAAGGTTCAGGACGGATGCAATCAGTTCTGTACGTACTGTATCATTCCCTATGCAAGAGGCCGTGTCAGAAGCCGGAATATTGAAAGTGTGCTGAAGGAGGTCCGTGCACTTGCGGAAAAAGGGTATAAGGAAGTGGTCCTTACAGGAATCCATTTAAGCTCCTATGGAGTGGATTTCCCGGAGGAGAAAAAAGAGACACTGCTTTCTCTGATCCGTGCTGTGCATGAGATCGAAGGAATCAGGCGTATCCGTCTGGGATCGCTGGAACCGGGAATCGTTACAAGAGAATTTGCGGAAGGGATCGCGGCGCTGCCGAAGGTATGCCCGCATTTCCATCTTTCCCTGCAGAGTGGCTGTGATGAGACCCTGGAGAGGATGAACCGCAGATACAGAAGCGGGGAATACAGAGAGCGCTGTGAGCTTTTAAGAGAAGTGTATGGAAATCCGGCACTGACAACGGATGTGATCGTAGGTTTTCCGCAGGAATCGGAGGAAGAATTCCGGAAATCCTATGATTTTGTGGACAGCATCCGTTTTTACGAGACTCATATCTTCAAATATTCCAGAAGACAGGGAACAAAGGCGGCTGCCATGGACGGACAGCTGACAGAGGCGGAGAAATCCTTCCGCAGTGAGAAGATGATCGAGCTGCATCATCGTCATGCAGGGGATTATGAGAAATCCATGCTTGGCAAAAACCTGGAGGTACTGATCGAGGAAGAGTATACAAAGGATGGACGGACCTGGTATCTGGGACACAGCCGGGAGTATATAAAAACTGCTGTACCGAAATCGGAAGCTTATGGCGTAAATGATATCGTAATCGTAAAGGCAGAAGGCTTTCTTGAAGAGCATATCATGACCGGTGAAGCCGTGGAGTGAAGAACGGGATCGTATGTTGAAAGGTTGTTTATTCACTGGTAATATTTTGTGAAGCGTGTTACTGAGAACGGAGTGAACAGTAACGTTGACAGTTTGTATTCGCAATCCTCGTTAAATTTAAGATTGTAATTTATGTAAATTTATATTAAAATAAAAAAGAATATATTTTAAGGACGTGAGAGACAATGGCAGAGAATAATCTGGGAAATACACAGTATTTCAGAACAAAACCGGATCAGGAGCTTCAGGTAAAAGAAGTCCTGGATCTGGTGTACAATGCAATGGATGAGAAGGGCTACAATCCGGTGAATCAGATCGTAGGATATATTATGTCCGGAGACCCGACCTACATCACAAGCCACAAGGGTGCGAGAAGCATGATCATGAAGGTGGAGCGTGATGAGCTGGTAGAGGAGCTTCTCACCGAGTATATCAAGAATAAGTCCTGGGAACGGTAATATGAGAGTACTGGGACTGGACTATGGCTCGAAGACCGTTGGGGTTGCAGTGAGCGATCCCCTTGGTCTAACAGCCCAAGGTGTGGAAACCGTATGGCGCAAGCAGGAAAACAAGCTTCGTCGTACTCTGGCACGTATTGAAGAGATCATTTCGGAGTATCAGGTTACGGAGATCGTTCTGGGATACCCGAAAAACATGAACAATACAGTAGGAGAGCGGGCCGAGAAATCTTTGGAGTTTAAGGAAATGCTGGAGAAACGTACGGGTCTGCCTGTTGTTATGTGGGATGAGAGACTGACTACCATGGCGGCAGACCGTACTCTGGAGGAGACCGGTGTGCATAAGGAAGACCGTAAACAGTATCTGGATCAGGTAGCAGCAGTCTTTATCCTGCAGGGATATCTGGATGCTGCCGCATACAGAAGAGAGCAGCAGGAAGGCGTGGAAGAATGATCGGAAACGCAAATAGATATTTTGAGCGGATCAGGTAGCAAATGCGGATTGTGAATATCCGCTTGACAAGAACGGATAAGGAAGAATTAAATATGGAAAAAATAATATTTCAGTCAGACGACGGCACAGCTGCTGAGTTTTACGTAGAGGAGCAGACCAATATTGCGGGTGTGACTTATCTTTTGGTGTCCGATTCACAGGATGAGGAAGCAGACGCATATATTCTGAAGGATATTTCAGCTCCGGGAAGCACAGAAGCCTGTTATGAGATGGTCGAGGATGATGACGAACTTCAGGCTGTATATGCTGTTTTTCAGCAGATGCTGGATGACGTGAATTTTGAATGGAGGAGCGATTTTTGAAAAGCGAGAACAACGATGACAACAAAAATGCGGAGAGCAGAGTACAAGTTTCCGCAGGCGGTGCCAGAAGAACCGCAGCAAGACAAAAGAATGCCGGATCAAGAACAAGACAGTATCGTGGTGGCAGCAAAAACCGTCAGGATAAGCCTTTCCGGCCAACAGCAAAGAAAACAGCAGCCGGTGGCGCTGTAAAAAACAGCAGAAACACACAGAAACCGGCAAAGACCGGCGGCAGGCCATCCGGTCGGAAAACCGGCCGCAGAACAACATCCAAGCTTAAGATCATACCACTTGGCGGTCTGGAGCAGATCGGAATGAACATTACCGCTTTTGAGTATGGCGACAGTATTGTAGTTGTAGACTGTGGTCTTTCTTTCCCTGAGGACGATATGTTGGGAATCGATCTGGTCATTCCGGATGTAACATACCTTAAGGAAAATATTTCCAAGGTGAAGGGATTTGTGATCACTCATGGACATGAGGATCATATCGGAGCTCTTCCGTATGTGTTGAAAGAGATCAATGTTCCGATCTATGCTACCAAACTGACACTGGGACTGATCCGCAACAAACTGAAAGAGCATAACCTTATGCGTTCTACCAAATTGAAAGAGGTAAAACACGGGCAGGTGATCAATCTTGGGGATTTCGCTGTGGAATTTATCAAAACGAATCACAGTATCCAGGATGCATCCGCACTTGCTATTTATTCACCGGTGGGAATCGTGATACACACAGGAGACTTTAAAGTTGATTATACACCGGTATTTGGAGATGCCATCGATCTGCAGCGTTTTGCAGAGATCGGCAAGAAGGGTGTGCTTGCACTGATGTGTGAGAGTACCAATGCAGAGAGACCGGGATTTACAATGTCCGAGCGTACAGTGGGACATGTATTTGATAATCTTTTTAATGAGTACCGTACATCCAGGATCATCATTGCAACCTTTGCATCCAACGTGGATCGTGTGCAGCAGATCATTAACACTGCATACCGGTTCGGAAGAAAGGTTGCTGTGGAAGGCCGCAGTATGGTCAATGTTATTTCCGTAGCGTCAGAGCTTGGCTATCTGCAGATCCCGGAGAACACACTGATCGAGATCGATCAGGTGAAGAATTATCCGGACGACAAGGTGGTTCTGATCACAACCGGAAGTCAGGGTGAGTCCATGGCGGCACTTTCCCGTATGGCAGCCAATATCCATAAGAAGATCACGATCAAGCCTAACGATACCATCATCTTCAGCTCCAATCCGATCCCCGGAAATGAAAAGGCAGTTTCCAAGGTCATCAACGAACTGTCTATGAAGGGAGCCAAGGTTATTTTCCAGGATGTCCATGTTTCCGGACATGCCTGCCAGGAGGAAATCAAGCTGATCTACTCCCTGGTAAAACCGAAATATGCCATTCCGATCCATGGTGAGTACCGTCATCTGACTGCACAGAAACACATTGTGGAAGATCTGGGAATCCCGAAGGAGAATATTTTTATCCTTTCTTCCGGAAATGTTCTGGAGTTGGACGGACAGGATGCCAAGGTGACAGGAAGCGTTCATACAGGTGCGATCTTCGTAGACGGACTTGGCGTTGGCGATGTGGGAAATATCGTACTCCGTGACCGTCAGCACCTGTCTGAAGATGGAATCATGATCGTAGTTATGACACTGGAGCGCCACAGTAATGTAGTTCTCGCAGGTCCGGATATCGTTTCCAGAGGTTTTGTGTATGTAAGAGAATCTGAGGATCTTATGGAGCATGCCAGACAGGTTGTGGAAACTGCACTGGATTCCTGCCTGGAGAACAATATCACGGACTGGGGCAAGATCAAAACAGAGGTCAAGGATGCCCTTGGAGAGTATCTGTGGAAACGGACCAAGAGAAATCCTATGATCCTGCCTATCATTATGGAGGCGTAGGTTCATGGATGAGATCAGCATGGAGATCGAGAAGCTTCTCGATGCTGTGCACAGAAGCGATGAATATCAGGAATATCAGAAACAGGCAGCCCAGCTTGAAGCGGATCCTGAGCTGAAAGCCAGAGTGATGAGATTCCGTGGAGATAATTTCAGACTGCAAAATCATTCAGACAAGGATGAGCTGTTCCATATTGCGGAACAGCTCAATCAGGAGTCTGCAAGTCTGAGACAGAACCTGAAAGTAAATGCCTATCTCGACGCAGAGCTTGCGCTGTGCAGACTGATGCAGCGGATATGCAGGACGCTGGTGGACGGGATCGACATACAGATTCCTGACTTATAGGAGGAAAGACTATGGCAGACACAAGAGACAAGGTTGGCAGGGCCGGCGTTTTTCTGGCTGGAGGGGTATTTAAAACCGCTGTATATATCTTTATTATCGTATTTCTGATCTGGGTTGGAAAATCAGCATATCAGTTTGGCTACGATGTGTTTAACCAGCAGGCTATGAGCCCGGGAGAGGGACAGCAGGTCACGGTAGTCATAAAAGAAGGTGCCTCTGCATATAAAGTAGGCAAGACACTGGAGCAGAAGGGTCTTATCAAGGATGCGCTTGCATTTACCATACAGGAAAGAATGTCCGCATATCACGGACAGATCAAAGCAGGTACATACCTTCTCAGTACAGCTTATACACCGACCAGGATCATTGCAGTGCTGTCAGGAGAAGAGAGCAAGGAAGGATCGAACAGCCAGTGATCGTAGAAGAACGCATGCAGACCTATATCAATTCACTGGATATGGGGAATACTCCATTTCTGCAGGAGTTGGAGACAAAGGCACTTGCAGACCGGGTGCCGATCATCCGGAGAGATATGCAGAGCTTTATGAGGATGCTTCTGGCACTGAAACAACCGAAGCGCATTTTGGAGGTGGGGACTGCCGTAGGCTTCTCCACACTTCTTATGTGTGAGTATGGGCCGGAAGATATGGAAATTGTTACCATAGAGAATTATGAAAAAAGAATTCCTGTCGCAAAGGATAATTTCAGGCGCGCAGGAAGAGAGTCACAGATCACGCTTCTGGAGGGAGATGCCGGAGAGATCCTGAAGAATCTTACCGGAACCTTTGATATGATCTTCATGGACGCAGCCAAGGGCCAGTATATCCACTGGCTTCCTGACGTGCTGAGACTGATGAAAGAGGGAAGCGTGCTGGTATCTGACAACGTGCTGCAGGAAGGGGATATTATTGAATCTCATTATCTTGTGGAACGGCGTAACCGTACAATCTATAAAAGAATGAGAGAATATCTCTGGCAGCTGACTCACAGTCCGGTGCTTCGTACATCGGTGCTTCCTCTTGGAGACGGAGCGGCTGTAAGTGTAAAAACAGGAGAACAGGTTTATGAAACGACCAGAACTATTGGTTCCGGCGAGCAGCCTTGAGGTTTTAAAGGTTGCCGTCATATATGGTGCAGATGCTGTTTACATCGGCGGAGAAGCTTTTGGACTTCGTGCAAAGGCTAAGAATTTTTCAAAAGAAGATATGTGTGAGGGAATCGCATTTGCCCATTCCCATGGTGTAAAGGTTTATGTGACAGTAAACATCCTGGCGCATAACCGTGATCTTGAGGGTGTAAGGGAATATCTTCAGGAACTGAAGGAGATCGGACCGGACGCACTGATCATCGCAGATCCGGGAATCTTTATGTATGCAAAGGAAATCTGCCCGGAGATCGAGCGTCACATCAGTACACAGGCAAATAATACCAATTATGAGACTTACCGTTTCTGGTATAACCTTGGTGCCAAACGTGTGGTAAGTGCAAGAGAGCTTTCTCTGGAAGAGATCCGGGAGATCCGGGCACATATTCCGGAGGATATGGAGATTGAAACGTTTATTCACGGTGCCATGTGCATTTCCTATTCCGGAAGATGTCTTCTCAGTAACTTTATGGCAGGAAGAGATGCCAATCAGGGAGCCTGTACCCATCCCTGCAGATGGAAATATTCTGTTGTGGAGGAGAAGCGTCCGGGAGAATACATGCCGGTATTTGAAAATGAGAGAGGAACTTTTATTTTTAATTCCAAGGATCTCTGTATGGTAGAACATATGGAAGATATCCTTACAAGCGGTATTGACAGCCTGAAGATCGAAGGACGTATGAAAACAGCTCTTTATGTGGCAACAGTGGCAAGAACCTACCGCAAAGCCATTGACGACTGTATGGAAAGTCCGGAAAAATATCATGCAAATATGCCGTGGTATCAGGAGCAGATCTCAAACTGTACCTACCGTCAGTTTACCACCGGATTTTTCTACGGAAAGCCGGATGAGAATACCCAGATCTATGACAGCAACACATATGTAAGAGAATACACATATCTTGGATTTGCAGAAGAGATCGATGAGAGAGGTCTGGCAAGACTGACACAGAGAAACAAGTTTTCTGTAGGAGAGACCATCGAGATCATGAAACCGGACGGAAGGAATATTCCGGTCACAGTGGAAGCCATTTATAATGAAGAGGGCGAAGCTATGGAGAGTGCACCACATGCTCAGCAGAGGATCTATGTGAAACTGACTGAGATGCCGGAGGTATTTGATATTCTCCGAAGAGGTGAATGATCCGAAAGGGTGGATAAGAGAGTAAAGGGGAGAACGAAAAGAACGTTCTCCCCTTTACTGATTTTCAGGAAAAAGAGTACGGAGTTTTCGAAGAGCGTTCTTTTCGATACGGGATACATAGGAGCGGCTGATGGAGAGATTTTCAGCAATCTCTCGCTGGGTCAGTGGCTCCTGACCATTCAAACCGTAGCGGCAGCAGATCACCTGGTATTCCTTTGGGGAGAGTACTGTCCGGATATAACGGAGAAGATAGGAAATGCTGTCCCTTTTGAAACAATCATCCACAACATCAACGGGTGGACTTTCAATGATATCGAGAAGGCTGATCTCGTTGCCTTCTCGGTCTGTGCCGATGGGTTCATAGAGAGAAACTTCTCTGGAACGTTTCCTGCGGGCACGGAACATCATGAGAAGCTCATTGTCAATGCACCGTGCAGCATAAGTGGAAAGCTTGGAAGTCCGGCTGGGATCAAAGGTGGAAATGGCTTTGATCAGACCTATGGTGCCTATGGAGATCAGATCATCCGGATCCTCGTCACATCCCTGATATTTTTTTGCAACATGTGCTACGAGGCGGAGATTGTGTTCGATAAGGATATTTTTTGCTTCCGGATCGCCCCTTTGGAGCTGCAGAAGATAGAACTGCTCTTCCGCAAAAGAAAGCGGTTTCAGAAAGGTTTTCAAGGGTTCACCTCAAAGGGGATTTCCTTATAGCTTATGAGCCGGACGTGCTTTTCGTGCTTTTCCAACAGAAACTTTATAAAAAGGACAGAGGCGAACACCTGTTGCGCCACATTCTGATCTGGTGTATAATCATAAAATACGAGTGACAACAATCAGTGTATATTGATGAGGAGTATATATTTTGAAAAAGAGGATAGAACAGCTTCTTAACGGAAAATTTATTTATGAACAGCCTGAGCTTCTGTTTTCACAGGACCGTATTTTCGCTACGCTGAAGGCAGGAGAGACTACAAAGGATGAGATTTATTTCGGTACCGATGACAACCGCAGGATCAGTGGCTTTGTGACTTCATCTGACCGGAGACTGGTGCCCGGATTTGACCGCTTTTCCGGAACCACAGTGCGCATGCCTTATGGGGTAGATGCAGAGGGAATGAAGCCGGGAGAGAGCTTTGAAGGCTGGCTGTGTTTTACTACCAGTATCGGAGAATATAAGCTGCCGTTCACTGTACAGGTACAGACGGAAGAGGTGAAGAGTGCAGGCAGAAAGGTATCTTCTCTGGAAGAATTTCTGCACATTGCAAAGGAAGATTTCCATGAGGCTTACCGGATCTTTACAGAACGACATTTTTCTCTGATCCTGAGTGATCAGAGTGAGAAGATCCGTTCTCTTTATGCAGGAATGTCACAGCAGCCGGTGACCTATCAGCATCTGGAGGAATTTCTGATCGCAGCCGGTGCCAAGGAAAAGGTGACATTGAGTCTGAACAGAGAAGCGGCCGGTTTTTATGATGTCAGTGAATCTGTTCAGGAATCCCTTTATATCCACAGGAGCGGATGGGGACACCTGCGGGCAGATATTGAGGTAAACGGGGATTTTCTGGAGGCAGGCAAGCATGTGGTCACAGAAGAGGATTTTATCGGAAGTACCTGTGAAATAAACTATGTGATCCGCCAGGAAAAACTGGGAAAAGGAAATCAGTACGGCGAGATCATTGTAAAAACCCCATACCAGAAACTGGTATATCACGTTCTTGCATCCAGAGGAACTGAGAGTGCCGTGAACCTGGATCTTCTGGAAAAACAGTACCGGATATCTCTGATGAAGGAATACCTGGGATATCTCTGTAAAAGAACAGATTTTCAGACCTGGACAGCCTCTACTCATGAGAAGCTTGACCGTATGGGCGAAAACGGACTGAAATATCCGGAATATCAGCTTCTGGAAGCCTATCTTCTTCATCTGGAAGGAGAAGATGACCAGGCTTCAGAAATCCTTGAGCGTTATCAGAATAAATCCTTTTATCACAATGAACTGGAACTGGCAGGGATTTATCTGTATCTGTGTACACAGACCGGGCTGTACCGGGATAAGGAACAGGCCCTCCGCAAGGTACAGAATTTCCAGATGCAGAAGGAAGACAGCTTTATCCTTCTGAAACTGGTATTTGAAATGGATCATACGCTTTCTCCGTCAAAAAAGATCTTTCTGATGGAGGAACTTTTTGAGCGGGGATGTACAAGTCCTTTTCTGTATCTGGAAGCATGGAACAGTATTTGTGCAGATATGTCTCTGCTGCATCGAATCAATGGGTTCTGGTCCCAGGTATTCCTTTTTGCAGGAAAAGAACAGATGCTGACGGAAGAGCTGGTCATGCGCCTGGCATATCTTTCCGGTTATGAGAAAGCTTTTAACGAAAGTCTGTACCGTGCTATGGCCATGGGATGTGAAGCCTTTCCGTCGGATGATACCGTGGAAGCTATCTGTAAATATATTATGAAGGGAAATCCAAGAAAACCGGAATATTTTCAGTGGTTTTCCGCTGCCGTGGACCGCGGGATCCGGATCACACGGCTGTATGAATATTATGTGGAAACACTGGATACTTCTTATCGGAGAGTCCTGCCGAAACCGCTTTTGATGTATTTTACCTATAACAACAATACTCTCGGTGATTCCAAGCGTGCCTATCTGTATGCATGCATCATTGCAGGGAAGGAACGTGATCCACAGACATACGAAAGTTATCGTGAAAGCATGGAGGAATTTGCTTTCCGTAAGTTACGGGAAGGCCGGATGAATGAAAATTATGCCGCTGTTTATCAGGAATTCATGCGGGAACCATCGGACAGCGAAAAAGCGCAGGTGATCGCCTCCAGAATGTTTACCTGCCGGCTGTATACGGATGATCCGAAGGTTCGCAGTGTGATCGTCCGTCACAGACAGATGAAACAGGAAGAAATCTATCCGTGTATCCATGGGATCGCTTACCCAAGGATTTGCAGCGAAGATGCGGCCGTTGTATTTCAGGATGAAAAACAGAGACGTTATGCTACTACGGTAGATTATAATCTGACACCACTTTTTGATGATCGTGAGATGGTTCCGGCAGTGTTGGAAAAAGGGGCGGATGAACCGGCTGTGCTTTTGTATTACTGTCAGGGTCAGGAGATCAGTCGTAAGAATCTGGGAATTTTTCAGAAACTGGTCCTTTCACCGGCGTTTACCGATGAATATAAGAGGCTGATCCGCAAAAAGATCCTGGATTATTATCGGGATCACGTGCAGGGAGAAGATCTGGATGCCTGTCTGGAGATGATGGATTATCGGGAATATGCCATGGTCGACCGGAAAACCCTTCTGGAGATCCTGATCCAGCGGGGACTGTTTCCGCAGGCTATGAGCGTGGTGGAAGCATTTGGATTTGAAGGAGTAGAGGAGCGTGCTCTTCTGAAGCTGGTAAGCCGTATGATCATCCGCTGTGACTGTGCGGAAGACGAAGAGCTGATCGCACTTTCCTCTCATGTATACCGACAGGGAATCTATGATGAAGTGATCCTCATGTATCTGATGAAATTCCGGTTTGGACCTGTGGATGAACTTCTGGATATCTGGAAAAGTGCCTGTGGGTTTGATATGGATACCTATAATCTGGAGGAGAGGATCCTTTCTCTTCTGATGTTTAATTGGGATTATCGGCCAGAGGGTGCGGATATCCTGAAAGCATATATCCGCCATTCCGGAAAAGAGAGTGTGATCGGTGCGTATCTGACTCTGATGTCTTACGGAATGTTTGTAAAAGAAATGCCGGAGATGCCTGGACTTAAGGAGTATCTGAAAAATCGCAGAGAAAAGGAGTGGCCCGGAGACCGGATCTGTGACCTGACCCTTCTGAAACTGCTTTCCGAAGAAAAAACTTCTGATGAAGAAAATCTGGAAATGGAGGAAAAAATCCTCTCTTCCTGTGTAAAGGACGGAATGATATTTGAGTTTTTCCGGAATCTGGATCAGAGTATCCTGCGACCGTATCAGCTGGATGATAAGACTTTTGTAGAGTATCATACTTCACCGGAGGCTTCGGTCACACTGTATTATTCCCTGGATACAGGTCTTGGAACTGTACCGGACTATAAAAGTGAACCGCTCAAAAATATCTATGAGGGAATTTTTGCCAGAGCATTTACATTGTTTTATGGAGAGACCCTGCGATATTATTTCCAGACAGAAGATGAAACTGGTGTACACAAAACGGAAGAAAAAATACTGACCATGAACCAGAGTAATGACCAGGCATCCAGCAAATATCAGCTGATCAATCAGATACTCTGTGCAAGGAAACTGGAGAAAGACACGGAAGTGAAGGAGAAGCTGGCACAGTATCTCCGGCAGGAACAGTACGTTAATGAAATGTTTGTCATAGAGAAGGAACCGGAAAGATGAATGAAATTCGTGACTTGATCATAGGAATTGATATTGGAAAAGAATACACACAGATCTGTTATTATGACAGAAAAGCAGAAGAAGCCCGTTCTCTTTCCATGAAAGTAGGAGCCAGTCAGTACGAAGCTCCGGGCTGTATCTGCTATCGTACCGATCACGGTGATTACTGCGTAGGCCTGGAAGCAGAGTATTTTGCCAGGGAAAAGGGCGGGATCATGATCGGAAATATTTATGATATCTGTCAGAAGGAAGAAAAGATCCAGGTGGCAGGAGAGGAAAAAGAGCCGGCAGAGCTTCTGGCACATTTTCTAAGGGGAATCCTGAAATTTCTGGGAATCCAGGATATCGTAAAGAATACCCGGTGCCTTTGTATCACATCGCCGGAGCTTAGTACACTTCAGGTACGGAATTATCAGAAGGCCTGCAGCCTTTCAGGTTTTTCCCGTGAGAAATATATGCTTATGGACTATGGCGAGAGCTTTTATTATTATGCACTGGGACAGAAGCGGGAAACCTGGAATCGAAGTGTAGGCTGGTATGCCTTTGCAGGCGATACGGTAACCTTCCGGAAGCTGACCATCAACGGCTCTTCCAGACCGGTGCTTGTAAAACTGGAGAATCCGGTCAGTACAAAGCTTGAACCGGAAGAAGAGATCCGTGATGTGGAATTTTACCGTTTTATCAGTAAGACTCTCGGCAAAGAGCTCTTCTCCAGTGTGCAGATCACGGGAGAAGGATTTGACCAGCAGTGGGCACAGCAGTCTGTAAAGCTCCTGTGTCATCAGGGACGGAAGGTTTTTTACGGAAACAATCTTTTTGCAAAGGGAGCCTGTATAGCCGGTAAGGACAGGCTGGAGGATAAAAAACTCAAAGGTTACCGCTATTTAAGTGATTCGCTGGTGACTGCGGACGTAGGAATGGATATGCGGGTGATGGGCTCTCCGGCTTACTATCCGCTGATCGAAAGCGGCAGCAACTGGTATGAATGCAGTGCATCCTGCGAGCTGATCCTGGATGATACCAGTGAACTGGTATTTGTGGTAAGTATTCCGGAAGAAACCGAGAAGAAACGTGTGGCCATGGCACTTGAGGGTCTGCCAAAGCGGCCTAATCGGACTTCAAGGCTTTCCCTCACGCTGAAATACGTATCGCCGAGAGACTGTGAGATCACAGTAGAGGATCTGGGCTTTGGCGAAATGTATCCTTCCAGTGGGAAGATCTGGAGGGAACTGGTACGATGGGATGAGCAGGAAGAAAGGAAGCAGGCATGAGCGGATATATTTTATGTCAGGTAAAAAAGGCAGAGAAGCCGTTTTATATCGAAAATATCAGTACCAATATCTATTCTATAGAAGAACTCTGCTATTATCTTTATAACAATCTTTATCTTGTGGACAGCTCATTGATCAGCAGTAAGCTCTGTACCTGGCTAGAGGAAGAACTGGAGCTTCCGAAGCTTGCGGCCAAGCTGAAACCTTATATTGGAAGAGAGGCCGGACTTGAAGAAGTACTGTATCCGATATTTAAAGAGATCAATTATCTGGCTTATGAAGAGCTTAAGACCTTAAACGGGCGCATTGAAGCCAGAAAACGTGAACCTGAAGAAATACGGGAGAAACGCAAAGGTGATGCGCTGATGGAGAATCGGATGTATGTGAATGCACTCCGTGTTTATCAGAAGCTTCTGGAGCATGGCGGGAAAGAAATCACCGGAGAGATGCGTGAAAGGATCCTGCATAATCAGGGATGCGCATACAGTTACCTGTTCCAGATGGATAAAGCGCTGGATTGTTTTTGGAAAGCATGGAAGGAGAATCATTCAGAGAAAGCGATGAAGGTTTATCTTCTGGCCTACCGCAGTGTTCACAGTGAAGAAGAATACAGGAAACGACAGGAAGATCTGAAGACAGATGAAATGGTAAGGCAGGAAACTGACCAGGCTCTGAAAAGCTTTGCCGGTCTCCCGGAGCAGCATATCGCATCCGGAGAAACCGACAGGATCCTGGAGGATCTCACAAGAGAATATCACAGAAGTACCGGCTCTTAAAGCTGTTCAAGAAGTCCCAGCAGGATCTGCCGGGCTTCTTTTTTTGTATATACGGATTCTTCCTCAGACAGGGAACAGAGGTAATCATTCAGGGCCTGTCCGATACTGGTCTCTTTCAGATAGATACAGAGAAAAGTATCTTTTTCGGAAAGAAAGCAGAGAAAAACGGAATAGTCAGACAGAACTTCCAGATGGATCCCGGTTTCAGGAAGTACGGAAGGCTTCAGGATCCTGCATTTTTCATGTCCCATATCTGTGTCAAGAAGATGCTTGAGGGCTTTTTTTCGTTCTTCTTTCGGAAGAGGGGTCTGATGGTAGGAATAAGGTCCGTCAAGGAGTCCGGTACGGGCAAATTTCCGGATCCCGCTCAGTGTAAAATAATTGCAGGAAAAGGCAGCTTCTGTAAAAGAAAAGGAAGTCTGGTTCAGAACCGCTGCCAGTTGGGTATAGACCGGATCGGAAAGATCGATATCCCTGTTATCAAACAATGACTGAATAAAGCCCGGACCATAGGACATCAGGGCAAGGCAGGGATGAGATTCCAGTGCAAAATTTGTTGAGATCTTTGTCTGCATGATAGAACCAAAGATATTAAGGATCCTGTCCGGAGAATCCGACTGCAGGAAGAATTGGCTGGAATTCTCAAGAACCCGCCGGAATTCCTGTTGATATGCGTGGATCGCTTCCGGATTTTCAGTAAAAATACAGGTCATCATATCCGAGGATAACAGCAGCAGTTTTTTTTCTGTGAGTAAGAAAAAAGGAAACAGTTCATAGCTGGAAAACTCTCGGCCTGTCTGAGTATAGTAATAATATGGCTGGTAGCCCACAAAACCTGACAGGATCGGAAGGAGTGTGCAGAGAAAGGTTTCCAGATTCATGTTGTAATCCGGTGAGGCGGACGGGTTCTGGTGAAGCGGCAGGATCTGGATCACCGGTGGCAGTTTCTCATATTTGGGATAAAGATGGGAAAAGATCTGTACAAGAAGCCGGCAGTTGGCCGGAAGGTTGGTACGGATCGTTTCAGAAGAACCGGAAGACAGGATGTCCTCAAAAAGGCTCAGGACCTTCTTTTCCACATCAAGAGAAAAAGTTCCACGGTAAAAGGGAAAGGATGGAAGCCTGAGAAAACCCTCCCGGGAAATGACCTGCTGGGAGCTGATAACACCCAGAAGCTCCTGTATATATTTGCGGTTGTAATATATTTCTTTTCCGATTTTTTCTATTTTATATAATTCCATCAGTTCCCTGCGTTGGGAAGGATTGATCCGGAGGGAATCGCAGAACTGGCGCACAAAATCAATACCGGGAAGACGTTTCCCTGTGATCATACGTTGTAGCGAGGTGCGGTCAAGTCCCGAAGAAGCAGATAACTGATAAACGTTTTCTCCTGTATCCTTTAGGTATTCCCGGCATTTGTCGCTGAAATCAGACATAGTAGTACTCCTTTTGGTGCTTATATGACATTATTATACGAAAACAGATCATGAATTGCAATAATTTGTAAAAAAACAAGGCACAATTAGAAGCACATATTGCGCAGGTCTTTCTTTGAAAATAAAATGTTAATATCAGAAAGAGCATGAGGGAGGAAAACACGGCAATGGCAGTGATGACGATCGCGATATGTGATGAAATACGAAAGGATGCACAGAAGCTGTACAGGCAGCTTTCCACACTGGTCCCTGATGCAGAGCTCCTTCTGTATCGGACCAGAGAGAGTCTTCTGAAAGGACTGGCAGAGGGACACAAGATTTGCGATCTGATATTTCTGGGACTGGATGGTGATCAGGGCAGGAGTCTGGAAACTGTACGGACAATGCGCCTGAAAGGACACTATATCCCGGTTGTGCTGGTGGCAGAGAATGAGAAATTCTATAAAGAAGCATTTGAAGTGTTTGCCTATAACTATCTGGTCAAACCGGTTGAAAGTGGAGAACTGGAACATGTTCTGGTACATATCCTGGAGGTGTGCAGGCGTGAAGGCGGAAGAGCGCTGTATTTTCGCTACAGGACACGGGTTTATACACTGCAGCACGATCATCTGGCATATATATCCAGTAGTCTTCACAGTGTGACATTTCATCTTACCGATGGAAAAAAGATCAGCTGCAGGGCCAGGCTGGGGGATTTTTCGGGACAGCTGTCAGACAGCAGCTTTCTGAGATGTCATCAGAGCTTTTGTATCAACATGGAGAAGGTAACTTCACTTAAGAAGAACAGTTTTGTGGTCGGACAGACGGAAATCCCAATTTCCAGAACATATCTGAAAACGGCCAGAAAGAAATACAAAGATTATCTGGCAGAGCAGAAGGTTTGCTCTTGACAGCTCCTTTTGGGTATGTTACTATAACCATACGCTTTCGCGTGGTAGAGTGACCATGTGATAAAGAGATAACCGAAAAAAGGAGAATGACCATGAAGAAAAGAACAGTTGCAGTAGTAATGGCGGCAGCGATGACGATAGGAATGATGGTAACAGGAGTGAGTGTACAGGCAGGTGTTGAGGATAAGACCCTGATCGTAGGATTTGATGCTGAATATCCTCCGTTCGGATATAAGGATGATAACGGAGAATATGTAGGATTTGACCTTGACCTTGCCCAGGAAGTATGTGATAATCTTGGCTGGGAACTTGTTAAGAAGCCTATCAACTGGGATTCCAAGGATATGGAGCTGAACTCCGGAACGATCGACTGTATATGGAATGGATTTACTATCAACGGACGTGAGGATGACTATACATGGAGTGATCCATACATCAACAATGAGCAGGTGATCGTAGTTGCCAAGGATTCTGAAATTGAGAAGCTTGCGGATCTTAAGGGCAAGAACGTAGTTGTACAGGCTGCATCCGCTGCACTGGACGCATTGAACAACGATGACAATAAGGAACTGAAGGACAGCTTTGCATCTCTTACAGAGAATCCGGACTACAACACTGCATTTATGAATATTGATTCCGGAGCTGCAGACGCTGTTGCTGTTGATATCGGTGTTGCTAACTATCAGCTTTCCCAGAGAGGCAAGGATAAATATGTGATCCTTGACGAGCCAATCCAGAACGAGCAGTATGGCATCGGATTCAAGAAGGGAAATGATGAACTGAAGGATCTCGTATGGGATGAGGTCAAGAAGCTTGACGAGTCCGGTGAGGTTGACAAGCTTGCAGATAAGTATGAACTGGATAAGAGCATGCTCTGCATCAGCGAGGACAAGGATAAGACAGAGAATTCTGATTCAGCAGAAGCTGACACAGAAGAAAGTGCAGACAGCACAGAGAAAGAAACCGATTCTGAATCCAAATGATCCGGTACAGATCCGGCACAGTAAAAGCTGTGAAGATATTTTTTTAAGCTATCCAACAGCAGTAGAAATAAGAAACATAGCAGAAGCTTTTGAAGCTTCCGCATAAAAAGGAAATGAGGGTGCTTCGGCGCAGAAAGAGCTGCCGTACACGCTCATTTCCTGTTGTTTACAGGAATTACAGGTATCAGTCCGATAAATGGGACTGATACTCCGAACTAGGAGGAAAAAAATGAGTTTTAGTGTAATGCTCCAGCAGCTGGCAGGAGGAATGCTGGTCTCTATTGAGATCTTTTTTGTAACCTTGCTGTTTTCTCTGCCGCTGGGACTTCTGATCTGTTTTGGCAGAATGTCCAGAAACAAAGTGATCCGTACCATTGTATCCGGGTACATATCCATCATGAGAGGAACGCCGCTGATGCTGCAGCTGATGGTGGTATATTTCGGCCCTTATTTTATCTTCGGGATCCGTATTTCCATGGGATATAGTCTGATCGCTGTATTTATCGCATTTGCCATCAACTATGCAGCTTACTTTGCAGAAATCTATCGCGGCGGCATTGAATCCATGCCGGTGGGACAGTATGAAGCTGCAAAGATCCTTGGATACAATAAGGTGCAGACATTTTTCCGCATCATCCTTCCACAGGTGATCAAGAGGATTTTGCCGTCTATTACAAATGAGGTCATTACGCTGGTCAAGGATACTTCCCTTGCGTTTGTTGTGGCAGTTGCGGAGATGTTTACCATTGCCAAGCAGATCGCAAGTGCACAGACAACAATGATGCCATTTGTGATCGCTGCGATATTTTATTATGTGTTCAACCTGATCGTGGCTGTTGTGATGCAGAAGGTTGAGAAAAGTATGAATTACTACCGCTAACCGGAATGGAGAGTATAAAATATGAAATTATTTGAAATGAAACATATCAAAAAAAGCTTTGACGGACTGGAAGTTCTCAAAGATATCTCTCTTGACGTGGAAGAGGGAGAAGTTTTAAGTATCATCGGTCCTTCCGGTTCCGGCAAGTCAACCATCCTGCGTTGTGCCACAGGACTTGAGACGCCGGACAGCGGCGAGATCATCAAAAACGGTGATGTGGGACTGGTGTTCCAGCAGTTCAATCTGTTTCCGCATTTTTCCGTACTGAAAAATATAGTGGATGCACCTCTGAAGGTGCAGAAGAGAAAGAAAGATGAGGTTTACGCCCAGGCAAGAAGCCTTCTTAAGAAAATGGGCCTTGCAGACAAGGAGAAGGCATATCCTTTTCAGCTTTCCGGAGGACAGCAGCAGCGAGTTTCCATTGCCCGTGCGCTCTGTATGAATCCGAAGATCCTGTTTTTTGATGAACCTACATCTGCACTTGACCCGGAGCTGACCGGTGAGATCCTGAAGGTTATCAAGGATCTTGCTCAGGAGCATATCACCATGGTGATCGTTACTCATGAAATGAATTTTGCAAGAGATATTTCCGACCGTATCATCTTTATGGATAAGGGTGTGATCGCAGTGGAGGGAACGCCGCAGGAGGTATTTTCTTCCGAAAATGGCAGAATGAAGGAATTTTTGGGAAAATTCCATCAGGGTATGGAGTAACAAACGGTTGCTTTTAAAGAGGCAATGTTATATAATTTCAAGAGGCGTGAATTAACCAGATCCGGGCAGATAACGGATCATTCGCCATTCCGGCCCGGATGTATGTAATCAGGAGGATAATAATGAATACAGACAGATATGTAAGCCCGCTGTCAGAGCGGTACGCAAGCAAAGAGATGCAGTACATTTTTTCCCCGGACATGAAATTCCGCACATGGAGAAAGTTGTGGATCGCACTTGCTGAGACGGAACGTGAGCTTGGCCTTAACATCACCCAGGAGCAGATTGACGAGATGAAAGCTCATGCGGATGATATCAACTATGATGTGGCTAAGGAGCGTGAGCGTCAGGTTCGCCATGATGTAATGTCTCACGTGTATGCGTTTGGTGTACAGTGCCCGAAGGCAAAAGGTATCATCCATCTGGGAGCGACCTCCTGTTATGTAGGAGATAATACGGATATCATCGTTATGACAGAGGCACTGAAACTTGTCCGCAAGAAACTTGTGAACGTGATCGCTGAGCTTTCCAAGTTTGCTGCACAGTATAAGGATCAGCCGACTCTGGCATTTACTCATTTCCAGCCGGCACAGCCGACAACCGTAGGTAAGAGAGCAACTCTCTGGACTCAGGAATTCCTGATGGATCTTGAGGACCTTGAGTATGTATTAAGCACTATGAAGCTTCTTGGCTCCAAGGGAACAACCGGTACACAGGCTAGCTTCCTGGAACTTTTTGACGGGGATCAGGAGACCATCGACAAGATCGATCCGATGATCGCAGAGAAGATGGGATTTAAGTCCTGCTATCCGGTTTCCGGACAGACCTATTCCAGAAAGGTTGATACCCGTGTGCTGAATATCCTTGCGGGAATCGCTGCAAGTGCACATAAGATGTCCAACGATATCCGTCTTCTTCAGCATCTGAAGGAAGTAGAGGAGCCATTTGAGAAATCCCAGATCGGATCTTCCGCTATGGCATATAAGAGAAATCCGATGAGAAGTGAGAGAATCGCTTCCCTGTCCAGATATGTGATGATCGATGCACTGAACCCGGCGATCACATCTGCAACACAGTGGTTTGAGAGAACTCTGGACGATTCTGCAAACAAGCGTCTCAGCGTTCCGGAAGGATTCCTTGCGATCGACGGAATCCTGGATCTCTGCCTCAATGTTGTAGACGGACTGGTTGTTTATCCGAAGGTTATCGAGAAGAGACTGATGTCTGAACTTCCATTTATGGCAACTGAGAATATCATGATGGATGCAGTTAAGGCAGGCGGAGACCGTCAGGAGCTTCATGAGCGTATCCGTGAGCTTTCCATGGAAGCAGGAAAGAACGTGAAGGTAGAGGGTAAAGATAACAATCTTCTTGAGCTGATCGCAGCAGATCCGGCATTTAACCTGACTCTTGAGGATCTTCAGAAATCCATGGATCCGTCCAGATATACAGGACGTGCCAAAGAGCAGACAGAGGCATTTATCGCCAATGTGGTACAGCCGGTTCTGGATGCACATAAGGATCTGCTTGGCGTTAAGGTTGAGATCAACGTATAATTCCAAGATGTTATAAACATTAAGAAATGAACACAGACAGGAATAGCATGTCTTCTGGCATTACAGACAGAGAACATGCCGTTCCGAATAATAGAGAAAGACACAAGGAGGAACTGTGTTATGGTAACTGCAGTAGTAGGAGCAAACTGGGGAGATGAAGGTAAAGGCAAGATCACAGATATGCTTGCTGAGAAAGCTGATATCATCGTAAGATTTCAGGGTGGAGCCAATGCGGGCCACACCATCGTAAATGATTACGGTAAATTCGCACTTCATACACTTCCGTCAGGTGTGTTTTACGGACATACAACAAGTGTCATCGGAAATGGTGTTGCACTGAACATTCCGGTATTCTTCAAGGAGTACAACGAAGTAGTAGGCCGTGGAGTACCGGCACCGAAGATCCTGATCTCCAACAGAGCACAGATGGTAATGTCTTACCACATTCTGTTCGATCAGTATGAAGAGGAGCGTCTTGGCGGCAAGGCTTTCGGTTCCACAAAATCCGGAATCGCTCCGTTCTATTCTGACAAATATGCAAAGATCGGCTTCCAGGTAAGTGAGCTTTTTGATGAGGAAGCACTGAAAGAGAAGGTTGTACGTATCTGCGAGACCAAGAACGTAACACTTGAGCATCTCTATCATAAGCCTCTTCTGAAACCGGAAGACATCATGAATGAGCTGATGGAATACAAGAAAATGGTTGAGCCATACGTATGTGACGTATCTCTCTATCTCTGGAATGCACTGAAAGAGGGAAAACAGGTTCTTCTTGAGGGACAGCTCGGAACTCTGAAAGACCCGGATCACGGAATCTATCCGATGGTTACATCCTCTTCCACACTGGCTGCTTATGGTGCCATCGGTGCAGGCCTGCCTCCATATGAGATCAAGAAGGTCGTAACCGTATGCAAAGCTTACTCCAGTGCAGTTGGAGCAGGTGCATTCGTTTCTGAGATCTTCGGCGAGGAAGCAGATGAGCTGAGAAAACGTGGCGGTGATGGTGGTGAGTTCGGTGCTACTACAGGCCGTCCGAGACGTATGGGATGGTTCGACTGTGTTGCATCCAAATACGGATGCCGTCTCCAGGGAGCTACAGACGTTGCTTTTACAGTACTGGATGTTCTGGGATATCTGGATGAGATCCCGGTTTGCACAGGCTATGAGATCGACGGAGAGGTGACAACAGAATTCCCGACAACTGTGCAGCTTGAGAAAGCAAAACCGGTTATTGAGAAGCTTCCGGGATGGAAATGCGATATCCGTGGAATCAAGAAATACGAGGATCTTCCGGAGAACTGCAGAAAATATGTAGAGTTCGTAGAAAAACATATTGGATTCCCGATCACAATGATCTCTAACGGACCAGGAAGAAACGACATCATTTACAGATAATTATTTTTACAGTATCAGGATTATGACAACAGGAAGCGCCGGGGAAGAATTTCTCCGGCGCCCTTTTGGTTCAAAGAGATATTCAGTTAAAATAACAGATAGAATAGCGGATGTATCATGTGAAAGGAAGCTCAATGAAAAATTTTAAAAGAATCGCGGCACTTGCAGGTGTTGTCATATTACTTCTTATATTCTGCCTTCCAATGGCATTTGCCTGGGGAAGCAGTGAAAACGCCCAGGCTTTGTTCCGGGGGGCTTTTGCGGCAGCCGTTCTGGTACCGATCGTAGCGTATGTTTTCTGGATGGCGTACCGGATCTGGGGAAATAAGAAGCCGAGAGAGGATGAAAACCGTATGATCGAGAATATTATTTTTGATGTGGGAAATGTGCTGATGGGCTATGACTGGGAAGAGTATCTTCGGAGCTATGACTTCCCGGAAGAAAAGTATCAGAAAATCGCAGATGCAGTATTTCGAAACCCGATCTGGGAGGAACAGGACCGTGGACAGCATGAGGAGTCCTGGTATGTAGATAAATTTGTGGAAAGTGCACCGGAATATGAAGCAGATATCCGTGAGGTGGTACGACGTGATCCGGAGTGTATGCATCTGTATGATTATGCGGAAACCTGGGTGAAATATCTCAAAAATCAGGGATATCATCTCTATGTCCTTTCCAACTACGGAACTTATATGCTGGATCGTACAAAGCAGGATATGTCTTTTCTGAAATATATGGATGGAGTGGTATTTTCCTGTGATGTGCAGCAGATCAAGCCTGAGGTGGATATTTATAAAACACTTCTGAAGCGTTACAGCCTGAAACCGGAGAAATCGGTATTTCTGGATGATCGTGCCGTGAACTGTGAGGGAGCCGGAAAAGCCGGTATTCATACCATCCAGTTTGAGAATCTGAAGCAGGCGGCGAAGGCGCTTGAGAAGCTTGGTGTGAAATGACCTTCAGTGTGAAAAGAGAAACGCAGAGGGCCTGCACCATCGCGAAGCCCTCTGCATTCTAAAGGGGAGGATATGATAAGTATCTCCCGGAACGGCATCTGTTATACAGAAAATATATAAGATCTTGTAATCTTTTATTCCCTGTTCTTCTTCCGGTATTCATCGGGAGTCATTCCATATGTTTTTTTAAAAGTACGTATGAAATGCTCCGGACTTTCATACCCTACAAGTTCACAGATCGCAAGATTGCTGAGAGAGGTTTCACGCAGAGCATGACATGCCTGGTTCAGCTTGATATCCCGGATGATCTGTAAAAATGTCCGTCCGGTACTTTCCTTGATCAGGGTACTGAAGTGGAAAGTACTATAGCCAAAATGCTTCGCAGCTTCACGTAAGGTAACGCTCTGGTAGTGACGGTTCAGGTAGTTGAGGATTTCCGTTACAGAATTTCCGGTGCTGTCCTTTGTAAGGATGGATTCAATATCATTTTCGTGAAAACGCAGCAGCATGGCCCAGAATATTAAAAGCAACACTGTCATCAAAGATCCCCACACTGTGAGTGGTATGCGGTGGGATGATACAGATATCTCCGGTATGCAAAGTGTGTTCGATCCCCTGTATCGCAGTGTGGGCAGTTCCGTCATACAGACAGAGAATCTCAAAAAATTCATGTTCATGGGGAAAAACAGGGGTATAGCGGTAATGCTTGGAAAGCACGATATTGCCATTTATATCATGAGCAAGTCAGGTATGGATGATCCTGGCGGAAGCAGTCAGCGGCGAAGAAGGAGCAGAAATACTGAATCGTCTGGTGGAACTGAAACCGGAAAAAGGAATGGTTTCTCCGTATATGAACCATCATTTTGTGGAAGCACTTCTGATGTGTGGTAAAAAAGACCAGGCAATGGAATATATGAAATATTACTGGGGCGGAATGATAAGCCACGGTGCGGATACATTCTGGGAGCTTTATAATCCGGAAAATCCTGCAGAATCTCCATATGGAAGCAGCATTGTCAACAGCTACTGCCACGCATGGAGCTGCACTCCGACTTATCTTCTCAGAAAATATTTTAACTGAAGCAAGTAAGTCCCCTGCGGGGGCGCGAATATCTGCTTGAACTAAATCACAGTGTGATAAAATAACTCGGATATGAAACAGATGTATTTGATTTCTTCGCCAAAAGATGATATAATAAACAGAAATTGCGAAGCGGAATATAAATCTCCGTCTTATTTATCTAAAATTTTGGAAAAGAGGATCAGACAATGAGCGATATGACAATTCTTGAGCAGTGGCGTTCCATTGCTTATAATCAGAATGCAGATAAGAATAAGCTTCAGCGCTTCTGGGCAAATTATTTTAACATTGAGAAGAATATTTATGAGCAGCTTCTTGAGAACCCGGATGAGGTTGTTTCCGGAACTGTAAAAGAGCTTGCTGAGAAATACGGTCAGGACGTTATGACTATGGTTGGTTTCCTTGACGGAATCAATGACAGTCTGAAGGTTCCGAACCCGATCGAGACTATGGATGAGGATACCAAGGTAAACCTTGCATTTGATAAAGAGGCACTCTATAAGAACATGGTAGATGCCAAGGCTGACTGGCTTTACAACCTTCCTCAGTGGGACAAGATCTTCACAGAAGAGAAAAAGAAAACCCTCTACATGGAGCAGAAGAAATCCGGCACAGTTGTGAAACCGCACAAGGTCGGAAGAAACGATCCGTGCCCATGCGGAAGCGGCAAGAAATACAAACACTGCTGCGGAAGATAATGAGCGTAAAGAAGAATCTGGATTACATTATCGTGTTAGGTGCCCATGTGGACGGAACACGGATGACACTTGCCCTTCTGGAACGAGCCAGAAGGGCCCTTCTTTATCTTGAAGAAAATCCGGGTACGAAGGCAGTGCTCTCTGGAGGAAAAGGCGATGGAGAAAACATTTCCGAGGCAGAGGCCATGTATCGTTATCTTACCTGTCACGGAATAGACGGGGACAGACTGATACGGGAAGAGGAATCTACCAGTACGAAAGAGAATTTGGAATTCAGCTGCAGAAAGATCGGAACCACAGACTGTTCTGTAGGCGTGGTGACGAACAATTTTCATGTATGGAGAGGAGCAGCCATTGCAAGAAAATGTGGATTCCGGGAAGTGGCCATGGTACCTTCCAGGTATCGAAGCTGGCGTCTTTTTATCTACATTCCCCGTGAGATTTTGGCCATTATCAAAGACAAACTCATGGGAAATCTGTAGATCTGTGCGAGAAGAGAAATCTCAAAAATTTTGTCAACATGCGTTGACAAATAAAAATACTGCGCTTATAATGAACCACAGAAAAAGAAATAAAAAACACGTTGACGAGACGAGTAAACTGTGAAATGTTACAGAGAGAGATGTGAAGTGCTGGAAACATCTTATCGGGAAACAGTTGAAAACTACCTCCGAGTGGCCCCAATCCGGTCCGGTGATTCCGTTATCATCATAATTGAGAGGCTTTGCATCCTGGCATGACCGGGCAGCAGAGCAAGCAGGGTGGAACCGCGAGAATGAATGAACTCGTCCCTTACAGTATGTGATGTACTGTGAGGGATTTTTTTATTGCAGAATCTCTTGCAAAAGCAGACACATACTGTGTACCATAGAAACTTCATTTCAAATGAAAGGAGAAACAACAATGATCATTACATTAAAAGACGGCTCAAAAAAAGAATATGCAGAAGCAAAAGCTGTGATCGATATCGCATATGACATCAGCGAAGGCCTTGCACGTGCTGCATGTGCAGGAGAAGTAAACGGAGAGGTCGTAGATCTTCGTACAGTTCTTGACAGCGACTGTGAGCTGAATATCCTTACAGCGAAAGACGAGAAGGGCCTTGCAGTTCTCCGTCATACAGCATCTCACGTAATGGCACAGGCTGTACAGAACTTATACCCGGAGGCAAAGGTTGCCATCGGACCATCCATTGATACAGGCTTCTACTATGATTTCGACCACGAGCCATTTTCACGTGAGGATCTTGACGCCATTGAGAAAGAGATGAAAAAGATCATCAAAAAAGGCGCAAAGATCGAGCGTTTTACAAAATCCCGTGAGGATGCCATCGCATACTTTAAAGAGAAAAATGAGCCATACAAGGTTGAGCTGATCGAGGATCTTCCGGAGGGAGAAGAGATTTCCTTCTATTCACAGGGAGACTGGACAGACCTCTGTGCAGGCCCGCACCTGATGAGTGTAAAAGGCATCAAGGCATTCAAGCTTCTTTCTTCTTCCAGCGCATACTGGAGAGGCAGTGAGAAAAACGCAATGCTCACACGTATCTACGGAACAGCCTATGCTACAAAGGATGAGCTGAAAGAGCATCTGGAGCAGATGGAAGAAGCAAAGAGACGTGACCATAACAAGCTTGGCCGTGAGATGAAGATCTTCACAACTGTAGATGTGATCGGACAGGGACTTCCGCTTATCATGCCAAACGGTGTGATCATAATGCAGGAGCTTCAGCGCTGGATCGAGGATGAGGAGACAAAGCGTGGATATGTAAGAACAAAAACTCCTCTTATGGCAAAGAGCGATCTCTACAAGATCTCCGGACACTGGGATCATTACAAAGATGGTATGTTCGTACTTGGTGATGAGGAGAAGGACAAAGAGGTTTATGCACTTCGTCCGATGACATGTCCGTTCCAGTACTATGTATACAAAGCAGAGCAGCACAGCTACCGTGATCTGCCGATCCGTCTCGGCGAGACCTCCACACTGTTCCGTAATGAGGATTCCGGAGAGATGCATGGCCTGACACGAGTTCGTCAGTTTACTATTTCCGAGGGACATCTGATCGTAAGACCGGACCAGATGGTAAAAGAGTTCAAAGACTGTATCGCACTTGCTCAGTACTGTCTGCAGGTACTTGGTGTTGAGGAAGATGTAACCTATCATCTTTCCAAATGGGATCCGACAAACAAAGAGAAATACATCGGTGAGCCGGAGGTATGGGAAGAGACAGAAGGCCATATCCGCCAGATGCTTGAGGAGCTGAACATTCCATTCACAGAGGATGTGGGCGAGGCTGCTTTCTACGGACCGAAGGTTGATATCAACGCAAAGAACGTATACGGAAAAGAAGACACCATGATCACGATCCAGTGGGATGCACTTCTTGCAGAGCAGTTTGATATGTACTATATCGATGAGAATGGCGACAAACAGCGTCCGTACATCATCCACCGTACATCCATGGGATGCTATGAGAGAACACTGGCATGGCTCATTGAGAAATACGCAGGAATGTTCCCGACATGGCTCTGCCCGGAGCAGGTTCGTGTGATCCCGATCTCCGAGAAGTACAACGATTATGCACAGAAGGTTGAAGCTCAGATGAGAGAAGCTGGAATCCGCTGCTCTGTGGACGGACGTTCCGAGAAGATGGGATACAAGATCCGTGAGGCACGTCTTGAGAGAGTACCTTACATGCTTATCGTTGGTGCAAAAGAGGAAGAAGAGGGTAAGGTTTCCGTAAGAAGCCGCTATCTTGGCGATGAGGGAATGAAAGAGCTTGGTGAGTTCATTGACTTCATCAAAGAAGAGATCAAGAACAAGACGATCCGTAAGATCGAGGTTCAGGAAGAGAAGAAATAAACAAAACAGATGATTGACGGATAAATAAAAGGCGACCCGTGTGATAGGCGGGCCGCCTTTATTTTTGATCCGGCAATATTGAGGCCACGCTGTGATGCGGAGGCGGTCAGTATTGCCGGATATTTTTTTATTTAAAATATTTCTCCCTGACGAGCTCAACCGGCATGTCCAGTCCGGTCCAGATGTGGAAAGCCTTTACACCCTGGTGGAGCAGCATGTACATTCCGTTAAAGGTCGGACATCCGGCTTCCCGGGCTTCCCTGAGAAGTCTTGTTTCTCTTGGCTCATATACAACATCGGCTACGGTAAGCTCCGGATGGAACAGAGCCTTGTCCGAGATCACGGTGCCTGTCACATCCGGAACCATTCCCACAGAAGTTGCATTGATGAGGAGATTGCTTTCCTCCAGTGCGTCCTTCAGCGCAGTGTGATCATCCATCTCATGAAGGATCATCTCACATTCTGTCATATGAGACATTTTTTCTGCCATGGCAGCAGCACGTTCCCAGTAACGGCTGGTAGGACGTGCAAAAACATGGATCTTTTTTGCACCCTCCAGGGCGGACTGGCCGCAGATCGCCATTCCGGCACCGCCGACGCCCATAACGGTGATGGTGCGCCCTTTTACATCACAGCCGGCATCTCTGGCAGACTGGGTAAATCCATAACCATCCGTATTAAACCCCTTTAATTTTCCATTGTCGTTGCGTACGGTATTTACCGCTCCGATCAGCTGGGCAGTGGGAGAAAGCTCGTCCAGAAGCTCTACGATCTTATTCTTGTTTGGCATGGTCAGGTTAAAGCCCTTGATCCCACAGGCTTTCAGTCCTTCCACAGCCTGGGGAAGGGTCTCCTCTGTTACATCAAAACAGAGATACACATAATCAAGTCCAAGATAACGGAATGCCTCATTGTGCATTAAAGGTGATACGCTGTGTGCCACGGGGCTTCCCAGAAGGCCGGTAAGCCCGGTATGTCCAGTAATATTGATCATTGTTCGATTCCCTCCTGTATCTCATATAATAGAATTTCTTTACGAAATATAATAAAAAATATTTTAGCACTATAAAGTGCGAAAATCAACAAATACAAATATTGTACGGAAATTTATACATTTTTGTCGCTGATTCATAGAAAAAATCTATAAATGTCGAGGCAGACAGAAACGACCCGATAAGTTAGAAGAATCGACATCCGGATTTGACAAAATATGCAAAGAGCCTGCCCTATAATAAATACACTTACCAAAGCTGAGAATCGATGGCAGACGAAACAGCAGTGGAGGAGGCTTATGTATCAGAGGATATACATAGATATCGTTTTTATGACGAATTTCCTTATGGATTACATGCTTTTAAGATTTGTGGGAAAATTTCTGCATCTTGACGGGAAACGCAGAAGATGTGTGATATCCGCTGCCTTTGGATCTTTTGTATCCTGCCTGCTTGTATGTGTACCTTTTAAGATCATTTTTCCTGCCGCTGTCCTGATCCATGGCGGCTGCGCTTTTTTTATGGCGTCGTTTGCTTTTCGACTGAAAAAAGGCGGCCTTCTTGTAAAAACCATTCTGGCTCTGTATTTCACAGCTTTTGTGGTTGGCGGGATCTATCAGGCACTGGAAACGGAAAGAACCATGACGGTGAAAATATTTCTGCTTTTTCTGGCAGGGATTTATGGCACACTTTATACTCTGGGATGTGTGACCGAGACCTTCCGGTTTGGCAGAAGAAATATTTTTCCGGTCACTTTGAAATATCAGGGGAAGCTGCAGCAGACATACGGCTTTTATGATACCGGAAATCTCCTTATGGATCCTGTGAAAAAACAGCCGGTATCGATCATCAAACAGGAACTTTTGGGAAGCCTGATATCGAAAGAGCAGGTGAAAAAACTGATGGATATTAAAGATAAACCAGAGGCACTGGAAAATACAGGATTTGTCAGTCTGCAGCCGCATTTTCTGAGCTGTCATACCGCAGATGGAAAAAAAGGACTGCTGCTGGCAGTGATCCTTGATGAACTTCTGATCCAGACTCCCGAAAGGGTGGTACATGTAGGAAAACCGGTGCTTGCCATAACATCCGAGCCCTCAGCTTTGGGAGAAGAGTACGAGATACTTTTGAATTCCAGACTATTAAATTGAGAAGGGGGCTTATGTTATGAACAGAGCAGCTGCAAGATCCTATCCGTTTCAGGTGATCCGGAAATTTATGTTCAATCGTCCGGGAGAGGTTTTTTATATTGGTGGAAATGATATCCTTCCGGCGCCGTTGTCAGCGGAACGGGAGGCTGAAGTGATCGAAATGCTGGGAACAGAAAAGGAAAAAGAGGGAAAGTCGGTTCTGATCGAGCATAATCTACGGCTGGTGGTTTATATTGCAAAGAAATTTGATAATACAGGGGTAGGTGTGGAGGATCTGATCTCCATCGGAACCATAGGGCTCATAAAGGCTATCAATACCTTTGATCCGGTAAAAAATATCAAGCTTGCTACCTATGCATCACGATGTATCGAAAATGAGATCCTGATGTATCTGAGGAGAAACAGCAAAACAAAGATGGAGGTTTCCATTGATGAGCCGCTGAATGTGGACTGGGATGGAAATGAGTTGCTACTTTCGGATATTCTGGGAACGGATGACGATGTGATTTCCAGACGTCTGGAAGATGAGGTGGAGATCGCACTTCTTGGAAAAGCCATCAGCAAACTGACAAAGCGGGAACAGATGATCATCCGTCTGCGATTCGGCATCGGAAACCGGGAAGGAAGCGAGAAAACACAGAAGGAGGTAGCGGATCTTTTAGGAATTTCGCAATCCTACATTTCCCGCCTGGAAAAGCGGATCATGAAGCGGCTGCGGAAAGAAATCGTAAAGTATGAATAGATGAAACCGGAAAAAACGGTTTACCGGACAGGTTTCCCTTATGGAGGAAGTAAAACCAAAAAATATTTTTGAGACACCACAGGGAGATGAGCGTCTTGGATGGACCGGTGATGCAGAAATCTTCTGCCGTACGGCATGCTTCCTTGAAAATACCTATTCCTTCTACCGAAAATGGCTCCGTGATGTGGAGGCAGACCAGACAGAGGAGGGCGGTGTTGCCCATGTTGTTCCGGATATCATTTCCGGAAACGAAGGGTATAATTGGCTCCTTGAGCAGGGAAGTCATTCGGCGGCAGAGAGAAGATTTGAAATTCCGGGAAATACAGTAGAATTTGTCAGAGACCTTCGGTATAATAAATACAGAGTGTTTACAGAGCTACAGAATGAACAAAAGAAGAAGGGGGTGTGGCAGAATGATCGACATTGCACATGCAAAACAGGAATTCGAAAAATATCTGGATGAATACGACCGGGAGGATGAACAGATCTGTCTGAAGATCGTACATACCTATGGAGTGATGAAATACGCAGGAGAGATCGCCAGAAAAATGGAATGTTCCGGTGGATGCATATCTGGAAAGCATAGAAGAAAGTCTGAACAGTGAAAATCCGGTGCCGCAGTGGTATCTGGCTGTAAAAGAAGAACAGATCATCGGTGGAATCGGAGTGATTGAAAATGATTT
>OLQY01000656.1_pt1 | contig 37397 bp, 29 predicted proteins | sample 1672851 | NCBI WGS metagenome assembly OLQY01 (sample SAMEA3136730, study PRJEB25190) | human gut metagenome | reverse complement strand
AAGCGCAACCTTGCCAAGGTTGAGACCGCGGGTCCGAGTCCCGTTGTCCGCTCCAGCATGAAGCCTCACCGATTCGGTGGGGCTTTTCGTTTATCCGTTTGTCGGTATCCGACAACAGGCCTCGGGTGGGAAGCAATCGGCGCTTCCCACCCGTCTGTCTTTCGGTTCTATTCGCGCATGCCATCCCACGCGTAGTCGAGATGCATGAATTCGGGCACCTTGTACCATTTGACCGGATAGCCGGCGCCATGCGCGCAGAACACCGAATCCGGCGTGTTCTCCAGGTCGGATTCCGGATCGTAAGCCATGTTCTCGATCACCTCGTCGGCATTGTGGCACGGCTGGTAGCCGGCGAACACGCAGCTTAAATGGCCACGGCCGTGCGTGTACGCGTTCACGTCCATCGCATAGTCGCGCATTTCGGATACCGGCGCCGTGCCGTTCAACACCATATATTCGCCGTCGCCGGTAGACGTGTCGAACGTGCCCGACATGCGCTGGATGTCGGCCATTGCATGTCCGACCATGTCCTGCGGCACTTCCAGACGGAAGCCGTACCAAGGTTCAAGCAGACGGCAATCGCCCTTCTTCTTCGCTTCCATCAGGCCCTGGCGTATCGCACGGTAGGTGGCTTGGCGGAAATCGCCGCCTTCCGTGTGCTTCAGATGCGCACGGCCCGTCAGCAGCGTGATTCTCATATCGGTGATCGGCGAGCCGGTGAGCACGCCCAGATGCTCGCGTTCCTGGAAATGCTGCATGATGAGGCGCTGCCAGTTGCGGTCGAGCACGTCCTCGCTGCACACGGTGGCGTATGCCATGCCCGAGCCCTGCGGCAGCGGTTCGAGCAGCACATGCGTTTCGGCGTAGTGTCGCAACGGCTCGAAATGGCCGACGCCTTCGATCGGAGCGGCGATCGTCTCCTTGTACAGGATGCTGCCCGGTCCGAACGTGACGTCCAGGCCGAAACGGTCGTGCATGATCTGCTGGATGATCTCCAGCTGCACCGCGCCCATCAACTGCAGGTGCACTTCCTCTAGGCGAGACTGCCAGACGACGTGCAGCAGCGGATCCTCGTCCTCCAGTTCGCGCAGGGCGACGAGACATTTGTGAATGTCGCACTCCCCCGGTTCCAGCGTGTACGTGAGCACCGGCTGGAGGACCGGACTGCCGGCGTCCCGCTCCATGCCGAGGCCTTCGCCGGGGAATGTCTGCGTCAGACCCGTGACGGCGCAGATGGTGCCTGCGGGGACCGTGTCGACGGTGGTGGATTTCGCGCCGGAATAGACGCGCACCTGGTCGGCTTTCTCATGCCATTGGCCGTCTTCGGCAACCGCATCCGCGTCGCCGGCGTGCGCGGTGCCGCTTAGCATCATCTTGGCCTTCAGTTCGCCGCCGGTCACCTTGAGCCAGGTCAGACGGTTGCCTTGCGCGTCATGAGACACCTTATATATGCGTGCGCCGAATTCGCCATTGTATTGCGGCTCTTGCGCGAACCGTTCGAAACCTGCGACGAACTGTTCTATACCGTCCATTTTCAGCGCTGATCCGAAATAGCAGGGGAACAGCTCACGGCGGGCGATCATGGCGCGAATGGTTTCGTCCGGCACGGTTTCGGTGTCGAGATACGCGTCCATGGCCGTTTCGTTTTGCATGGCGATCTCCTCCATGCGTTCGCCGTCAATCGGCTCGGTGAAGTCGACGCAGCCGTCCGAGAAGCGTTTCTTGAGTTGGGCGAGCAGTTGCGTTTTGTCGGCGCCAGGCGCGTCCATTTTGTTGACGAAGACGAATGTGGGCACCTGATAGCGATTGAGCAGTCGCCACAGCGTTTCGGTATGGCCTTGGATGCCGTCCGCGCCGGAGATGACGAGGATGGCGTAGTCGAGCACGGCGAGCGTACGTTCCGTTTCGGCGGAGAAGTCGACGTGGCCAGGAGTGTCGAGCAGGGTGATGGTGAGGTCGGGCGTGGCGATGACGGCCGGCTCGGTGAAGATGGTGATGCCGCGCTGCCGTTCCATGGCGTCCGTGTCGAGGAAGGCGTCGCCGTGGTCGACGCGGCCGAGTTTGCGTACTTGGCCGGTAGCGTACAGCAGCGCCTCCGACAACGTGGTCTTGCCCGCGTCCACATGCGCCAGAATGCCCGCGACGATTCGCTTCATGGTCTCCCCTATCTTCGCAAGCCAATGGCTTGCCGTTCAATGGACAGGAAAGCCCCCGCACCGCATGAAACGACGCGAGGGCTTGATGGTGACCCCGGCCGGGCTCGAACCGGCGACCTTGAGATTAGAAGTCACATGCTCTATCCAGCTGAGCTACAGGGCCAAACTAAACACAGTATAGTCAGTTCGCACACGGTTGCCAACTCGACACGGCAATCACATCGCCTTGAGCACAATGCCGACGATGGCTACGAGCACGCCGACGTATTGGATGCCGGCCACGGGCTTGCGTGGCACGCCAAGCAGGCCGAAACGGTCGACCAGCAATCCTCCGCCGACCTGACCGAGCAATACCAGCATCACCGTCATGCCGGTGCCGATATGCGCGGACAGGTACGCGTTGCACATCACCAGCGCCGCACCCAGCAATCCGCCTGCCCACATCCACCACGGATTGCCTTTCTTCAGCGCGTCGCCGAGGCTGTAGGTGCGGTCGACGAATGCGACGACGATCGCAAGCGAGATCAGACCGACCACGAACGAGGCGAGCGATGCCTTCACCGGCGATCCCAACGCGACGCCCAGCTTGCCCAACAACGCCGTCTGCACGGCCGAACACATGCCGAACGCGATGCCTGCGCAACTCCACAGCACGGTCGCGGAACCTGGCACATGTACGGCTTTTCCGTCAGTTTCGGATTTTTCGGAATCGCCGGAATTTTCCGAACCGCCAGCCGGGCGATCGATGGCAGGCCTCAATCGCAGATTCGGTCCGGCGACGGCAAGCAGGAAGCCGACCAGCGTGATCGCCGCGCCTGCGATGCGCAGCGGGGAAATCGGCTGCGCGGTAGTGCCGAACCAGCCGAAAGCGTCGATCAGCAGGCCCATGACGATCTGCCCGGTGACTGGCATGATCACGGTTTTGAGACTGCCCAGTTTCGGCAGCAGCAGCACATTGCCGGTCAGGAAAGTGACACCGAACACGCCCGCGAACCACATCCACCATGGGCCGTTCGCCGCGGTGGCGGGAATCAGCGGATACGGGCCAAGCAGCAACGTCAAAGTCAGCATCGCAATGAGGCCGACGCTGAACGACACCAGCGAGGCGCGCAACGGCGAGCCGATGGAACGGCCGAGCCGCGTGTTCACCGCGGTCTGCACCGGCGTGATCAGTCCGGAGAAAATTCCCAGCAATCCTTGCAGCATGTTCAGCCTTCCTACGTTTCTCGGCACACGCTTCCCGGCACAGATTATCACAGCACCAGACCATCAGCCGACGTAACAATAAACCCTTGAAATCCAATGATTCCAAGGGTTTTCATGCAATCCCAGCAAAAGGTGCGAACCGGCGACCTTGAGATTAGCGGTCAGGGAAACCGGTCGACGGCCAAACGCTACTCGATAATCCAGCTCAGGCCGACGAGCACGATGACGAACAGCACGTTCACCGCGGTGTAGACGGCCAGATAACGGCCTTTCTTGTCCGGGTAGGCGCGCGTCACGTTCTTGTAGCCGATCAGCGACGCCATGGACGCGATCAGCGTGCCCAAGCCGCCCAGGTTGGTGCCGATGATCAGTTCACGCCACTGGTCGCAGAAGCCGGACAGCAGCAGCGTGGTCGGCACGTTGGAGATGAACTGGCTGGACACCACGGCCACTTCCAGCGGATGCGCGCCCACCAGCGAGGCGGCCAGCTCGTAGAATTCCGGCACGCGTTTCATGTTGCCGATGAAGATGAAGAACATGCAGAACGTGAGCGGCAGTCCCCAATCGACGTTGCGGAACACGCGGCGGTCGCATAGCAGGAACGCCACGAACACGATGACGCACATCAACCACAGCGGAATGAAATCGCTCACCGCCAGCAAGCAGACGACGAACAACGCCGTGTATACGATCGTACGCCAGCCGCCATAACCGGCACCGTAGCCGGTCACGCGAATCTCGTCAGGCTGCGGCCGGTCGGAATGCGGGGCGAGTACGTTCTGTTCGATGCCGGAACCATCGATCGCGGAAAATTCGGAAACCGGTTTGCTGCCGAAAATCACGCAGGTGATGATTATCAGCAGAACGGCTGCGGTAGCGGAATACGGGGCCATGATGCCGATCATCTCGGACGTCGGCATGCCCGTCAACGCTTTCAGATACAGGTTGTGCGCGTTGCCGATCGGGGTGAGCATGCTGCCCACGTTCGCGCCGATGGTCATCAGCGTGCCGACAAGCACCGCATGCTCTTCCAAGTGCGCCATCGTCAACACCGCGATTGCGAACGGCACGAAGGTGACCAACGCCACATCATTGGTGATGAGCATGCCGGAGAAGAACGGCAATGCGATCAACGTGAGCACCAGGCCACGCGCGGTTTTGACGTGATGCAGCAGGCGCGAGCCGATGATGCGGAACACGCCGATGCGCTGGAAGCCGCACACCACAAGCATCAGACAGATCAGCTGCGAGATGGTGCTGGCGTGGATGTAGCCGGCGTATTCCTTGTCTGGCGGCACGATGAAGCACGATATGAGTGCGAGTATGGAAGCGACTACGAGAATGGTCTCGTTCTTCAGGACCTTGACGACCAATCGCCGCATGCATTCCTCCGTCAATCCCGTTTGCAACCGCCTTGCACACCTTGCAAAACCCAAGCGATTTTCATGCAAACGCCTAGACCACTTTACCCAAAAATGCGACTAGCACGAACCCTCGGCGTGCTGCTTTTCCGACCATTCCAACGATTCTCATCCACTATTGCTTACTGCCGCATGCTTTTGCAAACCGGCGAAACCGAAAACAAGGCCCGCAAATCTTCACAAATTAACCCCGCGTGCGCCAAGATTTTGTCTAAAAATCATCTTCCGTTCGCCTTCGATTCACCATATGGGCGTGTCACGCAACGTTGTTGCCGAAAACACGCGACTGCAGGTCCTTGCGCAGCGTTTCCAGTTTGGTGATCTGTCCGAGCAGTTCGATTTTCTCTGCACCATCCGGCAGTTGCGCCATGCGGCGCTGGGCCGCGCCGATTTTGCGCATGATGCCGGTATCAAGCAGTCTGACGATCAGTTCGGACGCGTACCGCCGCTCCTCCTGCGTCGGCTTGCGCAATTGCGCCGATTGTTCCTGCGACTCGCCTGTATTGCGGTTCGCGTCCGCTTCGCTCGGCGGCAATGGCAGCGGCATGACGGCCAGCTCGTTGATGACCGATTCGAGCATCGGACCGCCCGCCTTCGTCAGATTGTGCATCCACAGTCCCTGCGGCACGTCTTCCCCTGGAAGCCCGCCCGCCGCGGCGACCGCTTGGAACAGCGTGCGGAACACCGGCGTCATGAAACTCGACAAGGTCAGGCTGGCGAACATCGTCGGATCGACGGCCAACGGCACCTGGATCAGCGTGGCCATGAACTGCTGTTCGCAGATGAACACGGCGTCGTCGATGCGATAGTAGCTTTGCTCGGCCGCGTCGCGATGCTCCAACGCCTTGCGTGCGGCGGGATTCGCATACGGATTCGCGCCACGTTCCGCATATGCTGGTTCAGCCGACGGCCCCGCATTGTTTTGGAATCGACGTTTCGGCGCGTACGCGTCCTCGTCACGCATGTTCAGTTTGCGACGCTGGTACGCCACTTCGCGTTGCATGATGTCCAGATCGACGCCGATGCGACGTACCGCCTTGCGTGAGTACAGGTCGAGCAGCGAACGGTCTCGGATTTGCGCGATCAGCGGGGCGACCGCCTTGACCGCGCCCATCTGACCTGTCGCGTACGTGGTGTCGAAACGGTCGATTGCCGAATCAATCACGAAATCGTACAGCGGCCGCGCATTGGCGATCAGCGCGCGCACCGCCTCGTTGCCGCGTTTGATGCGCAGATCGCACGGGTCGAGGTTGTCTTCGGCGACCGCGACGAACGCCTGCGTCGAGAACGCGGCGTCCAAACCGAACGCGTGGATCGCGGCCTTCTGCCCAGCCGCATCGCCGTCGAATGTGAACACGACACGCGAGCTCAACGCCTGCCCCTCCACCTTCAGGGGGCCAACCAGCTGCACGGCGCCCAACGAATCGTCCGCGATCAATCGGCGGATGATCTTCGCATGCTCGGCGCCGAATGCGGTGCCGCACGTGGCGACCGCCGTGTCGATGCCGGCCAGATGCATGGCCATCACATCGGTATAGCCTTCGACGATCACCGCCTGGCGTTTCTTCACAATCGCCGATTTGGCAAGGTCGATGCCGTACAGCACCTGTGTTTTGCGGTACAGCTGCGTGTCGGGCGTGTTGATGTATTTCGCGTTGATCGTGTCATCCTCGTACAGCTTGCGCGCGCCGAAGCCGAGCGTACGGCCGGTCGAATCGCGAATCGGCCATGTCACGCGGCCACGGAAATAGTCGTATACGCCACGCTGGCCCTGACGGGCGAGTCCCGCGTCGAGCATCTCCTGCTGGGTGAAGCCTTTGCCGGCAAGGTGCCGCACCAGGTTATCCCATCCTTGGGGGGCATATCCGCAGCCGAACCGCTGGCAGTCGGCCTGGCTGAAATTGCGACCGTCCAACAGCTTGCGCGCGGCGAGCGCCTCCTTGGTCATCAGCTGGGAGACGAAGTATTCCTGCGCCGCCTCGTTGGCTTCGAGCAGGCGTGCGCGTTTCGAACCGGTGTGCGCGGGCACGTTGTCGGCTTTGTCGTAATGCAGTTCGATATGGTATTTGTCGGCGAGCAGCTCCACCGCGTCACGAAAGTCGATGTTCTCCTGATGTTCGACGTAGCCGAACACGTCGCCGCCGAGACCGCAGCCGAAGCAATGCCACACGCCAAGCGCCGGGCGCACGGAAAAACTTGGCGTTTTCTCGTCATGGAAGGGGCATAGGCCTACGTATGTGCCGGTTCCGGAGGGTTTGAGCGTGACGGTCGCGGATACGATGTCATACAGGTCGGCGGTGGCGCGGACCTTTTCTATGTCTTCCTTCTTGATCATTCCCGGCATACGGTCCAGCCTACCAGCCCGTTCAGCAGAGAAGGGAGTGGAGGGTCAGGGCGGACGTGTCGGTCAGGCTCGCCACCTGGTCGATGGCCACGCGCAGGCGTTCGCCGTCGCCGCCGGCCTCACGCCAATCGTCGAGGAACACATTCTCCAACGCGCTGGACGGTTTGGGATTGTCCGCCATGAACACGTCGACCAGGTCTTTGACGATTCGCTGTTCTTCGCCGTGCATCGGCTCACGTTCGCCGGGCTCCATGACGAAATGCACGGCGATGCCTTTCAGCACCACGATTTCGTAGCTGGTTTCCTCGGGAATCACCAAATCGCCGTTGTATCGCGTCAAAGGCTCGTTGCCGTACGTATCTCTTGTGGCATGTTCCACGGAACCGGCGAACCGACCGATCAGATCGCTGGTCATGTTCTTCAATGCGGCGAGCGCGCGGCGCGATCCATCGAAGTAGCCGGGAAACGTGTCGCGCCGGTGCATTCGTGCGAACGCGTCCACCAGTTTGTCGGCGTCCCATTGCGGACCGTACCAGGCGCGCGCGTCCTCGACGACCGCGTCGATCACTCCGTTTTCGTGCAGTTCGCCCGGATTGAACGCGCCGGTGGCGATGGCGTCCTCCACGTCATGCACGCTGTAGGCGATGTCATCGGACAGGTCCATCACCTGGCATTCGACGGGACGGCGGGTGGTGTCGGGCGCGTGTTGTTTGAGCCAAGCGAACACGTCCGTATCATCCGGATAGACGCAGAATTTCGCGCTGCGCTCCCCTTTCGGATGCGCGGCGGCTTCGGCAAGCGTCCACGGGTATTTGACGGCCGCATCGAGCGCGGCACGCGTCAGATTCACGCCTGCGGAACGTCCGTCGGGAAACAGTATTTTCGGTTCGAGGCGCGTCAATAATCGCAAGGTTTGCGCATTGCCTTCGAAACCACCGATATTGCCGGCGATTTCGGCAAGCGCACGTTCCCCATTATGGCCGAACGGCGGGTGGCCGAGGTCGTGCGCAAGGCAGGCGCAGTCGACCACGTCGGGATCGCAACCGAGCGAAGTGCCGATCTGTCGACCGATTTGCGCGACCTCCAACGTGTGTGTAAGCCGTGTACGTGCGAAATCGTCCGTGCCGGCTACCAGAATCTGCGTTTTCGCGCCGAGCCTGCGCAATGCGGACGAGTGGATGAGTCGGGCGCGGTCGCGTTGGAAGGCGGTGCGGGAGCTGGATTTGGGTGGTTCCGGAGCCCAACGCTCCTCGTCGAACGCGCTGTATCCTTCGCTCGTCATGATGCACCGCCTTCCTATGGGTGCGGCGGCTGCCGCCGCTTTTTACGGGATTACAGGATGCTTGCCGGGTCGAGCTTGGCGAGGTCCTCGGCGGACAATACGTCCGTGGCATGCTCGTACAGGCGCGGAATGCGGTTGCGCAGGCAGGTGAAGATCTCGTAGCTGATGGTGTCGGCGGCACGACCCCAATCGTCCGCGGTCGGTTCGGCGTAATCCTCGCCACGGCCCGGACCGAACAGTTCCACATTGTCGCCTTCGTGAATGCCGAGTTCGGCGGCGGAACCGTGCAGGTCGAGGATGAACTGGTCCATGCACACGCGGCCGGACACACGGTACAGGCGCGGGCCTTCCGCGGTCATCACGCGCACCGGACCACCGGGCTTGGTCACGTGCTTGGCGCCTTCCATGTCGAATCCGGAGGCGGAACGGTGGATGCCGTCCGCATAGCCGAGCGGCACGATCGCGGTGGACGTGTCGGACGGGGTCAGATACGTGCGGCCGTAGGAGATGCCATGGCCGGCTTCCACGTCCTTGACGGTGCCGAGCTGCGCCTGCAGGGTCATGGCGGGCTTCAGGCTATACGTGGACGGCGTGCCCATGGCCGGATCGGCTTCGTAACCGTACAGGCCGATGCCCGGACGGGTCAGTTCGAAGTGGATTTCCGGACGGGACAGCGTCGCCGCGGTGTTGGCAAGATGGCGAATCTCCGGCGGAATGCCGGCTTTTTCCATACGACGGGTGAAGTCCTTGAACGTTTCGACCTGCATGTCGGTGGAGGCAACGAATTCCGGAACGTCCGGTGCGTCGGCGACCGCCAGATGGCTCCACTGGCCGACGATATGCAGCACGCCTTCCTTGGCGAGCGGCACCAGTTTGGCGAGCGCCGCGTCGAAACCGGCGGGCGTGAAGCCGTTACGGCCGAAGCCGGAATCGACCTTCACATGCACGCGCGCCGTCTTGCCGAGCCTGCGTGCGGCCGCGGCGACGCCGTCGATGCCGGCGAGCGAGCCGACGGAAATGTCGATGTCGTTGTCGACCAGCTCGTCGAACGGCACTTCGGCGCCGCTGTAGACCCACGTCAGAATATGGCAGCGATCGGGGCCGATGCCGGCTTTGCGCAGCAGCAGCGCCTCATGCGATTGCGCGGTGCCGAGCCATGTGGCGCCTCCCGCGAGCGCGGCGAGCGCGGCCGGAACCAGACCGTGGCCGTACGCGTCGGCTTTGACGATGCCCATGACGGCGGTGCCGGAATGCGGACCGCCGACGACACTCACCAGATGGCGCATGTTGTCGCGCAGTGCGGCGAGGTCGACGATGGCCTGCGCCGGATACCGCCGCTGGGCGGCCTTGTAGTTCGCTTTGCCTTGTTCGGAGGAGAAATCCCATTCACGTGTTGCGCTCAAAGTCATGGCTCCCATTGTCGCGCCGCTATGTGACAGGTATGGAACATCAGGGACATATGGTGAGACGATTCACGATGTTTTCACGATTTTGTCCGGCAGTGTTTTTTACACTTTCCATACACAAGGCTGTTGCGCATATCGCCGCGGCCTTTCTGATTTCTGGCGTTAAGGCGTGCCAGAGTCCCGGAAATCCGTCCGGTCCAGCCCATTTTTGAAACAATCACAGGGAATCTGACGACCATGGATCTATTTCGCAAGAAGTCGGTGGACCAACTTGTCTCCGAATCGACTCCGCTGAAGCGAACACTGAAAACCTTCGACCTGACCATGCTGGGCATCGGCGCCATCATCGGCACCGGCATCTTCGTGCTCACCGGCAAAGGCGCGCTCACCGCGGGACCGGCATTGTGCGTGTCCTTCCTGCTCGCCGCCGTCTGCTGCGGTTTTGCGGGCCTGTGCTATGCGGAGTTCGCCGCGATGGCACCGGTTTCCGGCTCCGCCTATTCGTACGCGTATCTGGCGTTCGGCGAGTTGATCGCCTTCGTGATCGGTTGGGATTTGATTTTGGAATACGCGTTGCAGGCGGCGACCGTGTCCGCCGGCTGGTCGGGCTATTTCAACAAGCTGTTGGAAGGCTTCGGCCTGCATCTGCCGGTCGAACTGACCGCCGCGTACGGCACCACGCCGGGAGTCACCACGTATTTCAATCTGCCGGGCTTCGTGATCGTGCTTATCATCACGTGGGTGCTGTCCATCGGCATCAACCAGACGAAGAAGACCAACGACATCATGGTGATGATCAAGCTGGCCATCATCGTGCTGTTCATCGTGTGCACCGTCTGGTACATCAATCCCGCCAACTGGAAACCGTTCTCCCCGTATGGCATCTACACGTTCCAGCCGGGTTCGACGCAGCCGTACGGCATCGTGCCGGCCGCGTCGATCGTGTTCTTCAGCTTCATCGGCTTCGACGCCGTCTCCTCCTCCGCCGAGGAGACCATCAATCCGAACAAGACGCTGCCGCGCGGCATCCTGATCTCGCTGGCCGTGTCCACCGTGCTGTACATCATCATGACGCTCATCATGACCGGCGTGGTGCCGTACAAGGAGTTCGCGAAGTTCATCGACGCTCCGGTGGCGGGCGTGATTCTCGAGACCGGCCTCAACTGGCTGGCGTTCATCGTGAACCTCGGCGCGTTGATCGGCATGACCACCGTCATGCTGGTGCAGCTGTACGGCCAGTCCCGCATCTGCTATGCGATGAGCCGCGACGGACTGTTCCCGAAGTTCTTCGGCGAAGTGCATCCGAAGTACCGCACACCGTTCAAGGGCACGTGGTTCTTCGGCATTCTGACGGCCATCGCCGGCGGTTTCATCAACATCAACGTGCTGTTCGAGCTGGTGAACATCGGCACGCTGTCCGCGTTCATCATCGTGTCGGCCGGCATCCTGTGGATGCGCAAGACCCAGCCGGACGCGCATCGTGGCTTCCGTGCGCCGGGCGTGCCGTTCACGCCAATCTGCGCCATCATCTTCTGCCTGATTCTGATCTTCGGTTTGAATTGGGAGACGTGGGTGCGTTTCGCCGTGTGGTTCGCGCTTGGACTGTTCGTGTATTTCACGTACAGCCGCAAGCATTCTCAGCTTAACGAGCCGGGACTGTTCTAATCATCCCTTCATATGGAAAAGGACGTCTCCCGCAGTTTTACGGGAGACGTCCTTTTTTCTACGTTTCTATGTATGCGCAATCACCATTCGTGACGCTGGTAGGCGATACGCGTGGTATCGGTGGGGCGGTCAAGCAGTTGGATCAGGCCGCAGCGGGCGAATCCGTTCGATTCGAGCACGTGCTGCATGGCCTTGTTGTTCGGATGCGTGTCGGCGCGCACGTTGCCGTAATGTTCGATGCACCAGTTGATGCAGTCCTTGGCCGCGCCTTTGACGATTCCCGACGAGGCGATGCGGTGGATGGTCACATACGAGTCGTCGTCCAGCCAGGCGCCGTCGATATGCGCGTAGGTGGGATCCTCGCCCGTGCACAGGGCGAACTGGGCGAGCACACGCTCCTTGCCGTCAGCCTCGTCCACCAGCAGCATGGTGCGCTGCTGACGAATGTCGTCAAGGATCACTTCCTCACGTGGGAACGTGTTTCCCCATTGCGTGGGATTCCCGTTGGCCGCCATAAGCTCACGCGCATGCTGGTAGATTTTCAGCATGACAGGCAGATCATCCATGGTGGCACGACGGAACCGACGTTCGGAAGTGGTTTCGCTCAACCCTTTCACCTCAATTCGACTGTGTACCTCTCTCAAGCATTCCAGCCGTCCAAACTACCACGCCCACCGCACAGGCATGGTAACGCTCACACAAGGCGGCGTTCGAACGGGTCGGAGCTGATGCCCTTGGCGAGGATGTCCTTGCACCATTCCTTGGCGGTGAACAGGCTGTGGTCGCGGTAGTTGCCGCAGCTTTCGATGGTGGTTGCCGGCACGTCGTCCCATGTGGCCTCGTAGGCGATGAATTCCAACGATTCCTTCAATGCGCGAGCCACATCCTCGGTGGAATGCTCGCCCCACGTCAGCAGGTGGAAGCCTGTGCGGCATCCGAACGGCGAGCAGTCGATGTAACCGGGGATGCGTTCGCGCAGCAGCACCGCGATGGTGTGTTCGATGGTGTGCAGTCCGCCGGTCGGAATGGCGTTCTCGTTCGGCTGCACCAATCGCAGGTCGTAGTTCGAGATCACGTCGCCGTGGGGGCCGGTTTCCGTATCGATGTAGCGCACATACGGCGCCTTTACTTTGGTGTGGTCCAATTGGAAGCTTTCCACCACCGGCTTGTCTTCCGCCATGTTCTGTCCTTTCGTTGTTGTGTTCACATTCCACTATTCACGGTTCGCGGGCTCAACGTCAACCGTCGTGCCATGCGTGTCGGTTATGGCCGGTTCAAGCCTCGTCGCCGGAATCCTCCCGAATCGCGGCCATGAACCGTTCACCGTACTGTTTGAGCTTGCTTTCCCCCACACCGTTGACGGCAAGGAACTGGTCGTCAGTAATCGGCTTGACCCGTACCATGTCACGCAACGTCTTGTCGGAGAACACGATGTACGGCGGTTTGCCGAGTTCGCGCGCGATGTCCAGTCGCAGCGCACGCAGCTTCTGGAATAGCGCCTCGTCGCCGTCATCCGGCACGTACGATCCGACAGCGGGAGTGGACACGTCGGGCGTTCGACGCGCACGGGCGTCAGCACGTTTGATCTTCTTGATGTCGTAATGGAATTCGGGTGCGACCGTTTCCGCCGCACGGGGTCCGAAGCCGACGATCGGCAGGCGTCCTTCCGCGATCGTCAGGAAGCCGTCGGTGGCCATCTGGCTCAGCACGTCGCGGATGCGCGCTTCCGGCACTTCGTCGAGCATGCCGAACGACGGCAGGCTTTCGGGGTTGAGATAGCTTAGATCCTGTGCCTTCGAGCCGCGTAGCACCTTGACGATTTTGCCGCTGCCGACATGCTGGTTCACATCGTGCACGCAACGGCTGATGGCTCGGGCGATGTCGGTGACGTCGATGGTTTCGAATGTGTGTTCGCAGTTGGCGCAACCGCCCACGCATTTGCCGTCCGTTTTCGCCGCCGCGCCCGCGGTTTCGCCGAAATACCGGGTCATGTACGCGTGCAGGCAGTCCGTGGTACGGCAGTAGCCGACCATCGCGTCGAGCAGCCGGCGTTTCGACGCGCGTACGGCCTCCTGCTCTTCGGGTGTCAGTCGTTCGTTTTCGTAGTCCGAGTCGAGCAGCCGGCGGCGGGTGACGATGTCCGATTCGTTCCACAACAGCGTGCAGCGGCTTGGTTCGCCGTCTCGTCCGGCGCGACCCGCCTCCTGGTAGTACGCTTCGATGGATTCGGGCATGTTGTGGTGGATGACGAACCGCACGTTGGATTTGTCGATGCCCATGCCGAACGCGTTGGTGGCCACGACCACGGGCACACGGTCGGTGACGAAATCGCGTTGCGCCTTCTCTCGTGCGTCGGCGCTCATACCGCCATGGTAGGCAACGGCGATGGTGCCGATATCCGACACATCCGCACCCCCTGCGGCACGCAATTCGGCGACGGCGCTGTTAAGCGATTCGGCGAGCGCTTCCGTTTCCTTGCGCGTGGCGCAGTAGACGATGCCGGATTCGTCCGGATGGCTGGCGATGTAGGACGCCACCCAGGATGCTTTGTCTTTGCGTGGCATGCTGATGACGTCGAAATACAGGTTCGGCCGGTCGAAACCGGTGACGGTGATGGACGGTGTGTGCAGGCCCAGAATCGAAACGATGTCGCGGCGCACGCGTTCGGTGGCGGTGGCGGTGAACGCGGCGACCGTTGGACGTGTGGGCAGTCCGGCGATGAATTCGCCGATGCCAAGATATGAGGAACGGAAGTCCTGCCCCCATTGGGAGACGCAGTGCGCTTCGTCGACGGCGACGAGCGAGATCGGCACACGGACGGCGAAGTTGCGGAATCGTTCGGTTTCCAAACGTTCCGGCGCCACGTACAGCAGTTTGATCTGGCCGGAGAGCGCCTGCGCGAAGACGAGATCCTGTTCGTCCGGCGTCTGAGTGGTGTTGATGAACGCGGCCGGAAGGCCCACGTCGTTCAGGGCGTCGACTTGGTCGCGCATGAGTGAGATCAGCGGCGAGATGACGATGGCGACGCCCGGCAGGATCGCTGCGGGAATCTGATAGCAGATGGATTTGCCGGCGCCGGTGGGCATGACGCCAAGCACGTCGTGTCCGGCGAAGATGGCCGAGACGATGCCGGATTGTCCAGGACGGAACGAATCGTAGCCGAAATAGCGGTTCAGCGCCTCCAATGCGCGGGGGTCTACGGAATCGGCGGAATCAACAGCTTGCGTCATGGTTTCCAAGTGTAGCAATGCCATGCGTTGACCGCGGAGAGCGAAACGGCCGGCGCGGGTCTTGCCCATGCCGGCCGTTTCATGTTTCTATCGGAAATAGGGAATTCAGATCTGGCGGAACGCCTGCTCCAGGTCGGCGATCAGATCGTCCGCGTCTTCAAGGCCGACGGACAGGCGGATCAGGTTGGCGGGCACTTCGAGCGTGGTGCCGGCCACGGAGGCGTGGGTCATGGCGCCCGGATGCTCGATCAGGGATTCCACGCCACCCAGCGATTCGGCCAGGGTGAACACTTCGGTGGCTCCGGCGAACTTCTTGGCCGCTTCGAAACCGGCGGCGATCTGGATGGAGATCATGCCGCCGAAACCGCCGTGCATCTGGCGTGCCGCGATGTCGTGGCCCGGGTGGGATTCGAGCCCCGGATACCATACGCGTTCCACTTCGGGGCGGGTTTCGAGCCACTGGGCCACCTTCATGGCATTGCGGCTGTGCTGCTTGACGCGCAGGTCGAGGGTCTTGAGGCCTCGGATGTCAAGCCAGGAGTCGAACGGGGACGGAACCGCGCCGGCCGCGTTCTGCAGGAAGGCCACCGCGTCGCGTGTTTCCTTGTCGTTCAGGACCACCGCGCCGCCGACCACGTCAGAGTGGCCGCCGATGTACTTGGTGGTGGAGTAGACGACCACGTCGGCGCCGTCTGCGAGCGGATGCTGCAATACCGGGGATGCGAAGGTGTTGTCCACGACCACTTTGGTGCCGTGCGCGTGCGCCACGGCCGCGGTGGCGGCGATGTCGGTGATGTTGAGCAGCGGGTTGGACGGGGTCTCCACCCAGATATACCGATACTGCTTGCTGGAAAGCGCCGCGGAAACGGCGGAGGTGTCGGTGATGTCCACCACGTCGAGGCCGATGCCCCACGGCACGAACACCTTGGACAGCAGACGGTAGGTGCCGCCGTACACGTCGTTGCCGAGCAGGATGTTGTCGCCGGGCTTCAGGGTGGAGCGCAGCAGCACGTCGATGGCGGCAAGTCCGGAGGAGAAGCTTAACGCGTATTTCGCGCCTTCCACGGCGGCGAGCTGCTCGTCGAAGCTGTTGCGGGTCGGGTTGATGGAACGGCTGTAGTCGTAGCCGTTGCGCAGGCCGCCGACACCATCCTGCTTGAAGGTGGAGGTCATGTAGATGGGGGTGACCACGGCTCCGGTGGTCGGGTCGGGTTCCTGGCCTGCGTGGATGGCGCGGGTGGCGAGAGCGGTGGCGTTGAGGGCTTCGGTGTTGGTCGAGATGGTCATGATGGGAACTCCTTGGAAGTATCGGATGGTTTGGGTTGTTCGGATGATTGGCATTGGTTTCAAAGGTGCGATCGGGCTGTCGGACAGTCGTTTGACGGTCTTTTACAGGTACTGTTCGGCGAGGCTGGGCTTGGTGGTGCGTTCCACGACGTCGGCGAATCCGTTGGCGCGCATCCAGTCGTCGTTGAAGATCTTCTCCATGTAGCTGCGGCCGGAATCGGGCATCAGCACCACGACGAGCTGGTTTTCGTCGAGGTCGTGCTCGCGGGCGTATTTCAGCGCGGAGAACACGGCCATGCCGGATGAGCCGCCGACGAGCAGTCCTTCCTCGTTGGCAAGGCGTCGTGTCATTTCGAAGGCTTCCGCGTCGGTGACCTGCACGATCTCGTCGGGAAGGCTCCGATCAAAGGCCTTCGGATAGAAGTCCTCGCCGGCGCCTTCGATCTGGTATTGGTGCACATCGTTCGGGTCGGAGTAGATGGAGCCTTCCGGATCGGCGCCGATGACCTGCACCGCGCCGTTGGACACGTCCTTCAGATAGTGTCCGGTGCCGGAGATGGTGCCGCCGGTGCCGATGCCCGCCACGAAATGCGTGACCTTGTGGTCGGTGGCCTCCCAGATTTCCGGACCAGTGGTGTGGTAGTGGCTTTCGGGACCGTTCGGATTGTCGTACTGGTTGGGACGGTAGCCGCCGGGAATCGCCTTGGCGAGACGGTCCGCCACCTGGTAGTAGGAGCGCGGGTCGTCCGGGCCGGCGTCGGTGGGAGTTACGACCACTTCGGCGCCGTATGCGCGCAGCACCGCACGCTTGGCTTCGGAAACCTTGTCCGGCAGGGTGAAGATCGCACGGTATCCGCGCTGCAAAGCCACGAGCGCGAGTCCGACACCGGTGTTGCCGGAGGTCGGTTCCACGATCACACCGCCGGGCTTCAGTTCGCCGCTGCGTTCGGCCGCGTCGATGATGCGTTCGGCGATGCGGTCCTTGGACGAGCCGCCCGGGTTCAGGTATTCGACCTTCACCGCGATGGTGGCTTTGATGCCGTCGGTCACGTGGTTGAGTTTGACGAGCGGGGTGTTGCCGATGAGTTCGGACAGGGAATTGTGGATGGTCATGACGTTTCCTTTGCACGGTGCGGTTCGTGGGCTTTTCGAATGGTTTTGGTTTCGTATGTTCGAGAAGCTCGCGTCCGTCGCGTGCAGTTGTTGAAACGGGACCTGTTGCGATGCTGCCTTGCTCATTCGCGTGCGTCGCGTGCGCCAACCTCGGCTGATGCGCTGTTTCGAATGATTGTTTGGCGATTCGCATACGGCCTGCGATATGCGCGGCCGCTTGTTGGAATGTCCTATCTCAAGCTATGCGTCGATGAACCACGCGCCCCTCGGGCGGTTGGTCAGCGACAGCAACAACATGAGAAATTGAACATGGCTCATACGATAGCACGGACGTGGACATCGGCGTGTTGCCCATGCCGAGCATCGTCACCACCATACCGGCAGCAACTGCGGAACACGCACCTCACGACGCCGGATCAACAGCCAGCACAACAAGTTGCCGAAGATCATCACACCTACGAAAAGCACCATCATCGGCCAGAACGTGTAGGCCTGATCGTATACGAGACGCTCGTTGGACGTTCCGTACATCGCCGCGGACGCCGCTTGCCCCTCACGCCACATCAGACACCAGCGTCCCCGCAGTGCCTCGAGCAGTTTCCATATCATCGGATTGACATCGGTGGCGGTTCTGTTCAACAGCCATGGACGCGCGACCCATGCTATGCATGCCGACACCGCCAGGGCGATTGCCCCGTACCGATTGACCTGCGCCAGCAGTTCCCCGACGCATTGACCCAGAATCGCCACCGAGGCGGTCAACAGGAACAGCGCCAGGAACAGCAGCATCGGATTGGCCGTATCGCCTCGCACGCCTGTTCTCATGGCCGCGTATGAACCGCCCAGATCACGGTTCAGGAATCGCAATCGTCCGAATGAATCGGATGGTGGCACACAAGCCAGCCACTGCAGGTCACTGCCGACACGGAACGTGATGAGGATATCGGCATCATGGTTCGGCGTCAGCACGAACCCCAACGTCATGACCACCGAGCAGGCAAGGGAGAAGCAAAGATTGGCGAACATCTCGGTCCAGAAATACACGGCCCGGCCCACGCCCATGGATATCAGGGAACGAAAGCCACTGACAGCCGGAACCGCCGTCAGAACCGCGCACATCACCAACGTCGGGCCAAGCACATGGTATTCCACCACATAATGACCTCCGGATACCAAGGCCAAAATCAGACCCCACAGCCACGGCACGCAATAACCGGCCAACACGTACGCCATCAACACGACGCAACGCGCGGCAAGCTGCCTTGTCAGCGCGAACCGCATCCCGGCCGACAAGCCTTTCACTTCATCCATCATGACGCATACCCCTTGTCCATGCCGGTAATCTGGATGACATACTCATTGAGATCGAAAGACCTCATGACAACGTCCTCCGGCATCGGTGCAGATGGCACGCCACGCACGCCGACAGTCAGCAGACCACCGAGAACGGTTTCCGACAGCGTACGCAAACCATTGTCGGCCAAGTACCGCCGCACCGATCCGACCGGCCCCGACAGCATCCGCCCACGTTGTGCCAACTCGTTCATGTCGAAGGATTCCAGCACCCGCCCATGGTCGAGGACCACGGCATGTTCGACCAGTCCCTCCACCTCCGTTATGAGATGGGTGGATATGATCATGGTGCGAGGTCTGTCGCCATACGACTCAATCACGAAGCGGTAACACAGGTCACGGGCCGCAGCGTCAAGACCATCAGTCGCTTCATCAAGCAACACGATATCGGTCGGCGCGCAAAGCGCGGCAACCAGCTTCGCCGCGCCACGCTGACCGGTGGACAGTCTCATGAAACGAGCATCAGGCCGCAGCCCGAAAGCCTGCATCATACGCCCCGCCAACACATCATCGAATCCGCCGTATCGCCGCGAGATCAGACGGAACACCGATCGCAGACGCCATTCGACAGGATATGGCCAAGTCTCGTCCATCAGCATGAGACGTTCCCACATGCCGCCGCCATCCGTCATACGGTTGCCGTCGAACGACACACTGCCGGCATCGGCCACGAGTCGGTTCGCGATGATGTTCAGCAATGTGCTTTTGCCGGCACCATTGCGCCCGAACAGACCATGTATCGCACCGCTCCGTAATTCCAGATTCACTCCGTTGAGCAGGGACGTTCCATGACGGCTCTTGCTCAGATCGCTGATGACCAGACTCATCGATAGGTCCTTCCGATGATGCGCTGTAGTTGTTCGCAGCTGATGCCAAGCGCCTTTGCCTGCGCGACGAGTTCGACGACCCGCGTGGTGAGCAGTTCCTCACGTTTGGCGTCACGAGCCTTCTCCCGTGCTCCCGTGGTGACGAACATGCCAAGGCCGCGTCTTTTCTCCAGCAGACCCTGATCGACCAGGAGATTCATGCCTTTGAGCACCGTGGCGGGATTGATCGCATACGTGGACGAGATCTCGGTGGTGCTGGGCACCTGTTCGCCTTCCGCGAAGGCACCGGAGACGATAGCTTCGCTGATTTGTTCGGCCACCTGCCGGAACAATGGCGTCGTTCCCGAAAAATCGAATCGCATCCGACGCCTCCAGCCGCCTAGTCGGTTCAATATCAACGTCATCCACTCTAACCGTTGGTCTGCCGCGATGCGGCAACGAACAGCCGGCGAAGCATCTCTCAAGGACACGGCACACGTCATGCGCGTGCCTTGAAATAGGCGAACAACTGCCGTTCGCGGATCGTCATACCCCCAACCGCAGTCCCGGCAAGCATCCCGACCGACATGGCGCCCGGAACACGGCATAGCATCGCGACAACCGGCATCGCGTCACCGGATCCGGTCAATATGAGCGGCACAATCGCGACAACCGGCAGACATGCCACGCAAGACGCCGCCACCGTGGCCAGCGTCTCCAAAAACAGCTGCAGCAGCATCGCGGTTTTCGGATACCCCGCATGCAACGCGCTCGCTATCTCGATTCTGCGCATGCAAACCGATGCGAACCCCAACGCCATTGCGATGACGAACATCAACAGTGGCGCATACCGGGTGATGCGGGCATCGAAATCCGCCGGGCCAGGCATATGCGACCCCAGCATGGTATTGATCCGGCTGATTTTCGCATGCGGCGTTTCGTTGCTTCCACTCGTCCCGGCAGAGGTGGAGCTCGCAGCGGCGCCGACACCGGATTCGACATCGGCGCGAATGGAGACACGCAGCAGGCTTTCGATACCGTCGGGAACCGGCCACGCACGGACCAGACAGGTGTCATAGGCCTTGGTATCGTTGCCGGGCGAGATAATCGCATAGCCGTATGTTGGTTGCCTTCCGTCGCTTGGCCAATCGAACGTCGCGGAAACACGCATGCGTGCGCCACCGACGAGCGGCAGCACCGTGCCGGCATGCGCGCCATACGTGCGCGCCACAGCCGTCGACATGATCACACCGGAATTGTCCTTCCGTATCCCTGTCGCCGCGAATACCTGCGCGACATGTGCGCTTGCCTCGTATGCCGGAATCTCGGTCGCGGGCAATGACGCGATGCGCACGCGGTCGGACGACTGCCGGAGGGCGGCGGCGCCCAGCACTCCGTTCGCGGAACGCAGCCCTTCGCAGGTCGCGCCGTCGATTCCTCCCTGCAAAGTGATCGCATAGGTGGAGGCACCTGATTCCTCCCATTTCCGGGCGTCGCCGATCAACCCCGTCATCTGCGTCAGGTCTGCGCACATGCATGCGACCGCGCATATCGACAGCAACAGCGAAATAAGCGCGCATCGGCTCGTGCCAGTGGCGACGTTGCGCCAAGTCTCACGCAGCACCGCTTTCAACCGCATCGGTTTCATTGGTAATCCTCCAAATCGATGACATCGGTGGCGGCATCGCGCGTGCGATGATCATGCGTGGCGACCACCACGATCATGCCCCGTCTTGACAACGCGTCCAACCTCGCGTTCACCGTATCCGCCGTATGCACATCGAGCTGCGCGGTCGGCTCATCGACCAGCAGCAGATCGGCGCCCGACGCCACGCCACGCGCCAGCATGAGCCGTTGAGCCTCTCCTCCGGACAGCTCCCGGTATTCGCTGGACGCGCGCTCCGCCAGACCGAACTGGGCAAGCAGCTCGCGCGCACGCGCCTCCGCCTGCGGCGCAGGCAGTCCCTGCGCAAGATAAGGCAGCATCACATGGTCGATCACGCTTCTGCGCGCCACTCCGATGGGATTTTGGAACACCCAGCTGGTTTTCCCGATGTTCCGCCACCGAATGCATCCTTCCGACGGTTTCACCCATCCCGCCAATATGGACAATAATGTGCTTTTGCCCGAACCGGAAGGCCCCACCAGCGCGTACACGCGATCGGGCCGCAGGTCAGCATTTAACGAACGGAACAGCCAAGTGTCTCCAGTGAATGTGTGACCGACATCGCGCAACGTCACCAGTTTTCCCGGCGTCCGCTCATCATCCCCCTTCATCAGAGGACCCGTGGAATCAACGGGATCACTCATCGGCATGGTTTGCCTCCTTGCGGATTCGTGCGCACTTTGCCCAATGCCGCGCCGGAATCGACCGTGGCCATTGAGCGCCCCAAACGGGAGCCGATCACGGTGACCGCGACGGGCTTGCCATCGGACACCACGCAGGCCTGTTCATCATGTTGCGCGTAGAAAGCGGTGGGTGGCAGCGACCATACATCGATTGGAGTTTTCAGGAGCCATTGCAGGGTGAAGGTCACATCCGACGCGCCGTCCGACGCGCTCTCGGAGGACTCAGCTGTGCCGGACGCCTGCCGATAGGCGTCGCTGCCCAGCAATGCCGCCAGCGTCGACGAGTCGGTGATTGCCGTCGTTTGTTGCGGCATGTCGACCATTCGACCGTCCACGTCAAGCACCCGATCTCCTGCGACCACCTCGTCCTGCGGCATGGTCACGGATACCGATTGCGATTGCGAATCGGTGGTCAACAGTTCGGATTTCACGTCGATTGATGCGCCGATGCCGGCAACGCAGGAACGGATCGTCACGGATTGCCCATCCAACCACACGTAAGCGTCTTTGGCTAGCGTCCACCCGTTGTCCTTGACCAGCCGTGCCGCGCCGACGGTATCGGCGAGCGCATTGTATGCGAGAATCGTGTCCCAGGTCATCGCATCGCCGTCGGGGGCCGCATATCCAAGCCGTCGCAGCTCGGCGTTCAGCGCCGCCACGTCGCGGCCTCGCATACCGGACTGCAGGTCGCGGAACGGCGGAACGGCGGTATGCAACGACAGCAGCGGCACTTCATCCACTGCGATGAAGCTTGTTCCGGAATCGATGGTTTGTCCGGGCGCGCAACCATAGGCGGTGATGGTGCCCGATTTGGGCGAGGCCACGGTGCGCCCCGTTCCGGTATGGACCGTGACGGTGACGTCTCGAGCATCATCGAACCGGCTTTTCGCCGCAGTGATCGAGCCGGAGGCCGTTGAGGATCGCAACGATTGGGGTATGGCCGGTCGGACCAGCAGGAATCCGCATCCGACGCCTGCCGCCAATGCGATGACTACCAACAGCGCGACGACCGACATGGCCAATGGCTGACGTCGTCGCGTCGCCGGCCGCCGCTTTCCATCCGCATCCGTCCGTCGGTTCCGAACATGCGACCATGCTCTGACGGGTGTTTTGCCGCCCGCCATCACAATGCCCCACATTGTTCGATGATGGCCACTTTGCGTTTGTCGTAGGCGGGATTGTCCTTGAGGGCGTATTTGCCGATCAGGTCATCGAAGCTCGTTCCGCCGGATTCGCCCATCGTCGCCAGCTCGTCGTAGGCGTCGGCGGTCACGGAGTCGTCCACGATGCCGTGTTTTTTCAGGCAGGCCAGTGTCTTGTCGTTCTGCTGGCGCGCGAGTTGGTCGTTATCGACGTTCTCGGGATTCTCCTTGAGGCTCAGATACAGGTCGACGATGTTCTTGTATTGGGTCTCATTCTGGCAGGCTTCGTCAGCGGCATTGGTGGCGGCAATCTCATCTTCGCTCAAGTTGCGCTTGTCAAGCGCGTTGTCTCCGTAGGACGGGCTGATCGACCCACCGGGGTATCGCGCCTCGCCGGTGTCCACTGTGATGCCTTTCGAGGTCAGGCATTGCGCGTAGCTGGAACCAAGCTGGACCAACTCCTCTTCCGTGATTTTGCCGTCCTCGAGAATCTGGGCGGCTTCAGTGCTACCGGAGTTCTTGATTTTTGCGATTTCGTCCCGATACGACGCGTCCGCGGCGTTGGCGTCCGCATCGCCGCTGATGGCGGACGCCTGGCCCCGTAACGACTGCTCTTGCTTCCGATCTCCTGCCGTGCCGCACGCACCCAACGATATGCTCAAAGCAAGAACAGTCAGTATTGTCACGATTCGCCGTGGCCGTTGCATCCCGTGGCTTTGATATGTTCCATGCGTCATCGCAGTCCCCCGATCATGAACATCCGGTCATGCCGGACCATCCATCCTGTTGGTTACATGGTTAGTTACATAACTAACTAACCATGTAACCAACAATATCAACCGACACGCAATCGGTCAAATCGTTATAGAAAAGAGACGCACCACGAATATGCGAGACGGTATGGCGCGCACGGATGAGGCATGCGGAGCGACACCTACAGCGAGGCGGCCTGCACCAATCGCTTGGTGTACTCGTCCTGCGGATGGCCCAGCACCTCGGAAGTCGCGCCGGTCTCGGCCACGCGGCCGTCATGCAGGACCAAAATGCGGTCCGCGATGTGTTGCACCACGCCCAGATCGTGGGACACCATGATGATCGCCATATCGGGTTCAGCGTTGCGGATGGCTTCGAAGGATTCAAGGATCCGGACTCTTGCGGCCACGTCGATGGCGCTCATCGGCTCGTCGGCGAGCAACACCTTCGGCCCGTCCACGATGGCGCGGGCGATCGCCGCGCGCTGCGCCTGCCCGCCGGACAGGTCGACGGGGAAACAGTTGAGATACGTTTCCGGATCGAGGCTCACCATTTCCAGCACTTCGGCCACGCGTTCCGCGACGCGTTCCCGTGGCCAATCCGGATGATGCATTCGCAATGGCTCGCCTATGGATCGGCCGATGCGCCATCGCGGATCCAACGAATCGAACGGGCTTTGGAACACCAATCCGGACTGCATGCGCAACTTGCGCGCCACATCGCCACGAACCGGCTCGCCGCAGTATTCGACGCTGCCGCCGTCCGCGGATTCAAGTCCCAGCAGCACGCGGGTCAGCGTGGTCTTGCCCGATCCGGAGCCGCCGATCACGGCGAGGCACTCCCCCGCACGCACGTCCACATCCACGCCGAACAGCACCTGACGGCGCTCATGTTTCGCGCCATACCATTTGTCGAGGCCGCGGCCGCACAGCACCATGTCCTCATCTGTGTCAGTCATGGTCCGCCTCCTTGTGCATGGGATTCCGCACGGGTTTCTGCCCGACATCCTGCCCTGCGTGCAACGACAATGCGCGTGCCGACTGGACCAGCCTGTGTCCCGCGTCGGTGTGCGGATGGTCCAGAAGCGCGGTCGTATCGCCGGATTCCTCAATCCGCCCGTTTTCAAGCACGTAACAGCGCGTGGTGGCCCTGTTCAGCACCGCGAAATCGTGCGTGATGAACAGCATCGACGCGCCCGACTCGTCCACCAGCGACGTGAGCAGGTCCACGATCTGCCGTTGCGTGATCGAATCCAATGCGGTGGTCGGTTCGTCGGCGATGATCAGCCGTGGCGAGGTGACGAGCGCCGTGGCGATGCCGACGCGTTGGCGTTGGCCGCCCGACAGTTCATGCGGGTATTTCGCCAGCACGTCCTCGCCGAGGCCGACCTTGGCAAGCATCGCTGTGACGCGTTCCGACCGTTCGGCAAGCGACAGATCGTAATGCAGGTACAGCGGAAGACCGACCTGTTGCGCCACGGTCATCACCGGATTCAACGCGGCGGACGGATTCTGGAACACCATGCCCACGTACCGTCCGCGCAGGTCGGCGACCGCTGCGTCCGACGCGCCGACAATCTGCGTACCACCCAATTCGACGCTGCCCGTCACCTGTGCGGTCGCCGGCAGCAGACCCATCATGGCGCGGGCGATCATCGATTTGCCGGAACCGGACGAGCCGACCAAGCCGACACGTTCGCCGTCGGCGATGTCCAAATCGACATCATCGACGATCGGCTTGCCGTTGATGGCGATGTTCAGATGGCGTATGACGGCGCTCATGCGGCCTCCCTCAACGCGGGATTGGTTAGCGGATCGAGCGCGTCGCGCAACGCGTCGCCGAACAGGTTCAACGCGACCACCACCATGGTGACGACCAGGCCGGGCCATAGGACGGCCATGGGATAGACGCTGATGAATTTCACGGACGTGGACAGCGAATGCCCCCAACTGGGCACGCCGGCTCCGACGCCGACGCCCAGATACGTGAGTCCCGCCTCCGCCAGCAGCGAGGTGCCGGCGCTCATGGACAGCTGCACGCACAATACCGGCAGCGTGTTCGGCACGATATGCGTGAAGAACACGCGGACGGAGCTTGCCCCCGACCATAATGCCGATTCGACGTATGCCGAACGTGCGGCGAGCAGTGCGGAGGGCCGTAGGATGCGTGCCAGGTTCAGCCCGTACGCGCAACCGCAGGCGGCGATGACCACCGCGGCGGACGCGCCGAACGGCACGGAAAGAATCAATGCGATGAGCACCGTCGGAATGGAGATCAGCGCGTCGACCACCACCACCGATGTGGACGCGAGCGCACCGGAACGCGATACCATGGCTGCCACCAACAGCAGTCCGATCGCGGCCGCGACGACGACGGTGAGCACGGCGATCATGAGATTCGTGCGGGAGCCGGCCATCAGCCAGCTCAGCACGTCCGCGCCGGTGCCGTCGGTACCCAACGGGTGCGCTGCGGACGGGGAGGCCCACGCGTTGAATCCGTTGGTGTCGAGCAGCGAATACGGCGTCCATACGAGGGACAGGGCGGATACGAGCAGCCATGCTCCGATGACGATCAGCGCGTATTTGCCGCCGGCCTTGGCCCAGATGGTCGAAAGCACGGTTTTCATGGTGGCAGTGGATGTCACGTCGATGACGGATCGCATGGGTCTCGACGTAGTTTGCGCGGACGACGCCGGTTGCGAGGATGGTGCGGGTTTCGATGCGTTCATGCTTCCGCCTTTCCCGAAACGACGCCGGAATGTTTCAACCGCGGGTCGAGCGCGCGGTGCGTCAGATCGACCACGAGACCCAGCAGCAGGAAGAACGCGGCCAGCAGGAACAGTTCGCTTTGCACTGCGATCAGGTCGCGGTTGCCGACGTCGGTGACCAGCATGGCGCCAAGACCCGGCAGGGCGAACAGGTTTTCCACCACCATCACGCCGGTGATCATTTGCGCGAAGGTCAGGCCGACCACCGACACCAGTTGCGCAGTGGCCAGACGCAACGCCACGCGCAATACCGCCTGTTTGCGGGTCATGCCGCAGGCCATGGCCATGTCCACCGCCTGCGATGAGGCCATATCCCCCACTGCGGCACGCGTGTAGCGCATGATAGACGCGCCGGCTGTGATGCCGGTGGTGAGCGCCGGCAGCAGCAGACAGGACAGGGCCTTTCCCGACGTGGCCCAGCCGGTGTCGGGGAAGCCTTGCGCGGGCAGCAATCCCAACAGTCCCGTGCCACGGGAGAACAGCAGGATCAGCAGTAGGCCGCCCCACAATGCGGGCACCGCGCCGCCCACGATCGCAATGCCGTGAAACAGGCCGCGCAGCCGCGGATTGCGTGTCAGGACGGCCGCGCAGCCAAGCGGCAGGCCGATCGCCAGCGCGATCAGCAGGCTCAGCACAATCAGAGGGAACGTTACGGCGGCGCGCATGGCGATCTGCCGCGCGACCGGCCGTCCGCCGACTGCGGACACGCCGAGGTCGCCATGCAGCATGCCCGCCATCCAATCGCCATATTGTGCGACGAGCGGCTTGTCCAAGCCGAATTCGGCGCGCAGCGACGCAATGCGTTCGGGGGTGGCGTTCGTGCCGGCGATGACCGCGGCGACGTCTCCCGGCAATACGCGCAGCATCACGAACACCAGCGCGGACAGGCCCACCAAAGCCGCTACGAACAGCGCCAGCCGCTTTCCCACGAATCGCATGGAAATACCGTTCCCTTACTTATTCTTGGAGATCTGCCACAACGGCAGCACCGTCTGGCTGAGCTTGCTGGGGAAGCCCTGCACGTGCTTGTCGACGGCCACCGTCACGCGGTAGCCGAACAGCCAGTCCGCCGGCGCGTCCTCGCTTACGGCCTTCGCCGCCTGCTTGAGGTATTCGTTGCTTTCCTCCTCGTCGGTGGCCGCGAGCGCCTTGGCGTAGAGCGCCTGCACGTTCTTGTTGTCGTAGTGGTAATAGTAGTCCGGCGTGGTCCACTTGTAGAAGTCGTGGCTTTCGGCGTGGTCCACCAATGACAGCTCGTAGTCGCCGTTGGCGTGCACGTTCTGCAGCCATGTGGAGAATTCCACATAGTCGATCTTCAAATCGATGCCGATTTTGGCGAGCTGGCTCTTGAGCTGGTCGCCCAGTTCGGTGCCGTACGTGTTGGCGTAGGTGAGGGTGAGCCGCAACGGCTTGTCGGTGGTATAACCGGCTTCCTTCATAAGTTCCTTGGCCTTGTCCACGTTGTACGGGTACAGGCCGGTCAGGTCCTCGTAACCGGGGTCGACGGACGGGATCGGACCGCCGAGCGCGTAATCCACATTTCCACGTGAGGCGATGATCTCCTTGTGGTTGATGCCGTATCGAATGGCCTGACGGACACGCTTGTCTTTGAGTTTGTCGTTCGTGCAGTTGAACGCAAGCACGAACTTGTCGCTGCCGTCGGCCGCGGACACCGTGTATGTGCTGGCATCCAATGATTTGGCGAGCGTGGCGTTCACCGGGGAAAGCACGTCGACGTCACCGCTTTTCAGCGCGTTGACGGCTGCGTTGTCGTCGGCGAGGAAGCGGATCACCACGTTCTGGGTGGCGGGCTTGTGCGCGGTTCCCCAATATTTCGCATTGGCTTTGAGCACCATTTTGCTGGCCGAGTCGAAGGATTCGACGGTATACGGGCCGGAGCCGACCGCTTCGGTTTTCGCGTTGTATTTGGCGTTTTTGTCGAACACGAGGCCAGGACGTCCGGTCAGATACCACAGCAGGTTGGAGTCGGGGGTGGAAAGGGTGAGCTTGACCGTGTTGGCGTCCACCGCTTCGGCCTTGTCGAGGCTGGCCACCTGGTTGGCGTTGTAGTACTGCTTCTCCTTGAGCTGGTTGATGGACCAGGCCACGTCGTCAGCGTCGAGCTTGTCGCCGTTGGAGAAGGTCATGTTCTGGTTGAGATGGAAGGCGTAGGTCTTGCCGTCCTTGGAGATGTCCCAGGATTTCGCGAGGCCCGGCTGCACTTTGTTGTCGGAGTCGCGCGACAGCAGCGCTTCGTAGACGTTGCCGATCAGCACCTGTTCGATGGCCGATCCGGACTGGTGGCGGATGTCGAGGCTGACCGGGGCGAGTTTGAGCCCGATGGTGACGGTGTCGGCTTTAGTTACGCCGGAAGTGTTCGCGTCATCGTTTTTGCCGCACGTCACTGCAATGGCGACAATCACCGCGACGGCGGCGATGATGGCGATCAACGCGATAAGCCACTTCTTCGGGCCTTGCGATTTCGCGCCGTTCGACGATTTCGCACGCGCGTTCAGCGTGGCGTCGGTGCTTGCCGTGGACTGCGGCTGCTGTTCGTTCTCCTGTTTGGTTGCGTCGGCTTCGCCGTGCGCACCGGTAGGTGACGACATGGGATTTCTCCTCTTCGTATTTTCGATTATGTGTTGTGATTGCGGTTGACCGCCTGCGTGAGGTCGATCACCACGGCCTGATTCTACTGTCCGCCATACCCGCGGCCCGTTCGGATTCGCCCGCAAAGCGCGCGGAGGCTTCGGCCCGGTTATATACTTGACGCAGTCGCGGCAGGTCACAACGAGAAGGACGGTTGATCCATGGCGCATATTCTTTTGGGGGTCACCGGCAGCATCGCCGCGTTCAAGGCCTGCCATCTCGCCTCCGATTGGAGCAAGCAGGGGCATGAGGTGCGTGTGGTGATGACCGCCGCCGCACAGGAGTTCGTCACTCCCCTGACGTTCAGTTCCCTCACCCACACGCCGACACGCACGTCCATGTTCGCCGCCGGACATCGTCCCGGCGCTACGGCCGACGTGACACCCGGACCGGATGGTCCACTGCAGATCAGCCACGTGGCCGACGCGAAGTGGGCGGATCTGCTGGCAGTCGCTCCGGCGAGCGCCGATATCATCGCGAAAATCGCCTGCGGCATCGCCGATGACCAGCTGACCAGCACCATACTCGCGTACGACAAGGGACCGAAGATCCTGTGCCCCGCCATGAACGTGCATATGTATGAAAACGCCGTGACGCAACGCAATCTCAATACCTGCCGTGAGCTCGGTTGGACGATTGTGGAGCCGGAAAGCGGCATGCTGGCCTGCGGCGACGCCGGCAAAGGGCGTATGGAGGAGCCGGCACGCATCGAAACGGCGGTGAAAGCGCTGCTGCTTGCGAATCGTCCGGACGGCGAGCTGCCGCTTAAGGGACTTGCCGTGCTCGTCACCGCCGGCCCAACGCAGGAGCCGCTTGATCCGGTGCGGTTCCTCACCAACCATTCCACCGGCAAGATGGGGTATGCCTTGGCCGAACAGGCACGCGATCTGGGCGCGCAGGTGACGCTTGTGTCCGGTCCGGTGGCGTTGGACGCCCCGTATGGCGTGGATGTGGTCGATGTCACGACCGCACGGGATATGTTCGACGCGGTGACGAACCGGTTCGCGGACACGGACATCACCGTCATGGCCGCGGCCGTCGGCGATTTCCGTCCGGTCGAGCAGGCCCGGGACAAGATCAAGAAGAACGGGCGCAGCAGCATCGAACTCGAACTCACCTCGAATCCGGACATTCTGGCTTGGGCCGGCGAACATAAGCGGCCGGACCAGACATTGTGCGGATTCGCCATGGAGACGCGCAACCTTGAGGCCAACGCGGCGAAGAAGCTTAACGGCAAGCATTGCGACATGCTGGTGGCCAACAATCTGCGCACCCCCGGCGCCGGTTTCGCAGCGGACACGAACGTGGTGACGGTGCTGACGCCGGGCGAAACCGCAGACAGGCCAAACATCGAACGATGGAGCAAGATGGGCAAGGACGCACTTGCGAAACGTATTCTTGTCAAGCTCGCAGCCATGCGTGCGGACGGCGAACGGCGCTAACCGCAGCATTTTCGAATCGCAATAACCGTATCAATCGCAATAATCGCAATATTTCAACGGAACTTCCGCAAAACGCGAAGGAGAACGCAACATGCTTCTGATGGCTGTGGATATCGGCAACACGAACGTCGTGATCGGTTTCATCGACGATGGGCGCATCGCGGGCACGTACCGCATCACCACGAAGGCGAACCACACGTCCGACGAATACGGGCTGATGATCACGCAGTTCCTGGCTTTGAGCGGCTACAAGCCGGCGGATGTCGATGATGTGATCATTTCGTCCGTGGTGCCGAAGGTCATGCATTCGTTCCGTGCGAGCATCGTGAAGTTCCTCGACATCGATCCGATGATCGTGGGACCGGGCATCAAAACGGGACTCAACATCCGCATGGACAATCCGCAGAACATGGGCGCGGACTGCATCGCCGACTGCGCGGGCGCATATTACGAGTATGGCGGGCCGATTCTGGTGGCTGATTTCGGCACGGCCACCACGTTCAACTACGTCACCGCGGACGCGTCGGTGATTTCCGGACTGATCACCACCGGTATCCGCACCGCCGCGGCCGCACTGTGGGAAGGGACGGCGCAGCTGCCGGAAGTGGAGATCACCCGTCCGAAGTCGATTCTGGCGAAGTCCACGAAACCGGCCATGCAGGCGGGCCTGTACTACAACTTCCTCGGCGGCATCGAACGCACGATCGCGCAGTTCCATAAGGAGATCGACGAGGATTTCCGTGTGGTGGCGACGGGCGGATTGAGCCGCGTGTTCGCCGACGACACGAACATGATCGACATTTACGATCCGGACCTGATTTTCAAGGGCATGTGGCACATCTACGACCGCAACGTCCGCTGATTCAAGAGCCAGCGACGGGAACCGGCGATCATAGCCCGGCAATCTGAAAACCGACGGCCTGCGGATAATGCGCTATCCGCAGGCCGCAATCGATTAAACCAATTACACAGACGCTATTGGATGGTGAAGCCCTGGTTGGCTCCGTATTCTTTCAGGTCCTTCTGCCATAGGGCTATGCCGCCCTTAAGTTTGATGCGGTCGGACGATTCGGTGTTCTTCAACGCATCGCCGATGTTGGAGGTGTCGGAGACCTGACCGCCTGCGGCGATGATGTTGAGCCTGTTCTGCTCTTTGCGCAGCAGGCTCGACCATTTGTAGGCCTTGCCCACCGTGGACCGGAAGTCGCTGCGCGCATACACTTCGAACGGCAGATACTGGTATCCGGTCGACACGTTCTCCGCGGCCTGGGACAGCACGCGGTTGTATTCCTGCCCGCCGAAATAGGGCACTTCGATGCCACGGTCGTCGGTCACCGTGGTCTTGCTGAGGAATTTCGAGTCGGATAGGGTGTTTTTGTCGGCTGGGAACGCGCCGCCATCCACGCGGGTTGTGATGCCTTTGGCATTGTGGCAGGCGTATTCGATGAAACGGTATGAGGCTTCGGGTTTGCGGGAACGTTGCAGCACGGCAAGGGCCGAACCGCCGTTTTCCGATGTGGTGGCCTTGCCGTCGGGCGTCGGCATCTGGGCCACGCGCCACAGGCCGGCCGCGCCGGGAATGTCGGACATGAGCAGCGAAGGCAGCCATGCGCCGGAGAACAGCGAGGCGACTTTGCCTTGTCCCACGGCCGATTTCCATCGATCCGACCATGACGTGAGGTTTGTTGCCACCAAACCCTCATCGATCATCTTCTGCCAGAATTCGGTGAATTCGCGGGTGCCTTTATCTTCGGTGAGTCTGATGGTCACGTTCTTGCCATCGTTGGACGTGGAGAACGGGCGTCCGCCGGCGAGCCAGATCATCGTGTCGTAGAAGCTGGCGTCGCCGGAATCGGCGGTGATGTACACGCCGATTTTCTTGAGTTTTTTGGCGGCCTCGTAGTAGTCGTCCCATGTGCGGATCTTGGACGCGTCCACGCCAACCTGTTCGAACACGCTGTTGTTATAGAAGAAGGCCATCGGGCCGGAGTCCATGGGAAGCCCGTACACCCGTCCGTTGAGCTGCACCGACGCCCAGGTGCCGGGCGTGTAGAAATCGGCATAGCCTTCGGTTCTGCCGGTGATGGGCACGAGCTGGCTGCTGACCGCGTACTGGCGCAATGCGTAATATTCCAGCTGCACCACGTCGGGAATGCCGTAACCGTCTTGGATGGCGTTGTTGAGTTTGTCGTAACCGCTGGTGTTCTTCCAAACCACGTGGATGTCGGGATTGTCTTTTTCGAAGCCGGCGATGACCTGTTTCATGCTCGGCTCCCACGACCATACGGTGATCTGTGTGCGTGTGTCCGTATTGGCCCCGCATGCGGCGGCGCTGGCCGCCATGACGCCCGCGCAGCAGATGGCGATGAGCTGCTTCACCAGTTTCGCCGATTTCAGCACCACGCCCACGGACCTCCGTTTTGTATTTCGCCTGCGATTACCACCATAAGATTATACGGGTCATGCGGAAGCCACGCACAAGCCTGGAAAGGCTCCCCATATCCACCCAAATACGCCGAATGCGGAAGAACCGCTCCGGAAGCGAACTTCCAAAGCGGTTCCCTGCGATATCGCATCGGCGGCTAAGCCGGTACGCAATCAAGCTTCGATGCCGAGCTTGGCGCGTTCCTTCTTGGAATACATGAAGGCCGGCAGCTGACGGCCCTGCTTGAGCCAGGCATGGTATTCGGCGGTGGCCGCGAACTCCACATCGGACGCGGAGTTCAGGCAGGTTTCCACGGAATCCTGGATGACGCCGATGATGAAGCCGACGCCCACCACCTGCATGGCGATGTCGTTGCTGATGCCGAACAGCGAGCAGGCCATCGGGATGAGCAGCAGCGAGCCGCCTGCCACGCCGGACGCGCCGCATGCGCCGAGCGCTGAGACCACGGACAGCAGGATGGCCGCCGGCAGGGAGATCTGGATGCCGAGCGTATTGGCGGCAGCCATGGCCATGATGGTGATGGTGATGGCCGCGCCGTTCATGTTGATGGTGGCGCCCAGCGGAATGGACACGGAGTACATGTCCTTGTCAAGCCCGAGCTTCTCGCACAACTGCATGTTGACGGGGATGTTCGCAGCGGAGGAGCGGGTGAAGAACGCGGTCAGGCCGGATTCCTTGAAGCAGCGGTAGACCAGCGGGTACGGGTTGCGGCGCAGGAAGATGAAGATGACGAGCGGGCCGAACACGAGCACCATGAGCAGCATGGTGCCGACGAGCAGGAGCAGCAGGCTGCCGTACTTGGTGAACGCGGACAGGCCGTTGTCGGCCACGTTGGTGAACACGAGGCCCATGATGCCGAACGGGGCGAGGTTGATGACCCAGCGGATCACCTGGGACACGGCGTCGGCCACGTTGGCCATGAACGCTTTGGAGCTTTCGTTGGCGATGGACTTCATGGCGAGTCCGAACAGGCAGGCCCACATCAGGATGCAGATGTAGTTGCCATCGATGATGGCCTGGATCGGATTGGCCACGATGTTGGTCAGCAGCGTCTGGATGACTTCGGAAAGGCCTTGCGGCACCACGTCGGCTTTGGCGGCCTTGCCCAAGGACAGGGTCTGTGGGAATAGACGGGAGGTCAGCACGGCCACGACCGCTGCCAGGAACGTGGTGAACAGGTACAGGAACAGCACGGTGCCGAAACGGCGGTCGAGTTTCGACGTGCCCTGCGCAAGGGCGCTGGCCACCAGTACGAACACCAGAATCGGTGCCACGGCCTTCAACGCGGACACGAACAGGGTGCCGAATTCTCCGATCCAGGTCACGTGGGGCATGGTCAATGCCAGCACGGTGCCGATGATCAGGCCGACGATGATACGGACGATCAGCGATGCGCCGTTGTAGATGTCGGCGACGCCGCGGACGGCTTTCGAGATTTTACCCATGGTTCTCTCTTACTCTCGTGATGCCGGAAACGCTCCGGCAAGTCAACAGAACGCCATGATAATCGGGCGTGTCGGACGAGATAGGGGAATGTCCAAAATCGTGGGTTTCTATAAGCCCGCGCCCAACGGCACGTGCGATACGAATCGACGTGGCTCGCCGTTGAGCGGGTCATCGAATCGCAGTTCGCGCGCCACCAATTCCAAGGGTTGCGAGAAGTCGTCGTACGCGCGCTGCACGATGTCCGGGTAGAAATCGTCGCCCAGTATCGCCAGTCCGAGCGAATTCATATGCACGCGCAACTGGTGCGTCTTGCCGGTTTTCGGATGCAGCGTGTAATTCACGTACGGTCTGCCGGCAACGAAGCGGATGCCGCTTCCCCGTTCGATCAGCGTTTCCGCGTTGGGCACGTCGGCGCTTTCGTACGCCTGCAATCGTCCGCGATCCTTGTTGATATGCGACCTGCGTACCAGCGGAAACGGCATATGCCGATCGATGCGGACCGCCGTTCCGTACCGCGGCCGTCGCACAGGGGCGAGCGGAGCCAGGCATTCGTAGGTTTTGACGGTTTTGCGATTTTGGAACAGCATCTGGTACGCGCCTCGCGCAGACGGATTACGTACGAACACGACGACGCCTGCGGTCAGTCGGTCCAAACGGTGCGCCGGCGTGATGTTCGGCTCGTCGTACCGCTCGCACAACCGGACCAGCGCGGTTTCGCGATACCACATGCCGCGTGGCGTGGTGGCGAGGAAATGCGGCTTGTCGATGACGATGATGTTCTCGTCCTCGTACAGAACCTCATATTCGAAGGGAATATGAGGTTCCTCGAGCACGTAACGGTGCCTGCGTTCGTCACTCAACGGTGACTGACTTGGCGAGATTGCGCGGCTTGTCCACGTCGTAGTTCTTGAGCTTGGCCATGTCCATGGCGAACAGCTGCAGCGGCACCACGTCCACCAGCGGGCTCATCAGCGTCGGGCATGCGGGACGCCAGAACACCACGTCGGCGTAACGCTCCACATCCGGATCGTTCTCCTCGGCCACGGCGATGATGTAGGCGCCGCGGGCCTTGACCTCCTCGATACCGGAGATGACTTTGGCGTGCAGCACGTTGCGTCCGCGCGCGGGCGGCACGATGAACACGACCGGCTCGCCCTCGTCGACCAGCGCGATCGGACCATGCTTGAGCTCTCCCGCGGCGAAGCCCTCGGTGAAGGTGTAGGCGATCTCCTTGAGCTTCAACGCGCCTTCCATGGCGACCGGATACCCCACATGACGTCCGAGGAACAGGAAGGACTTCGCGTCCACCATCTGCTTGGCGGCCTCCTGCACGGTCTTGGTCTGGGTGTCGAGGACCCACTGGATCTTGCGGGGCATGTCCTTCAGAGAGTCCAAAGTCTGGGCGATTTCGTCTCGATACATGGCACCCTTGACTTGGGCCAGATACAGGCCGAGCACGTATGCGGCGGTGATCTGCGCCACGAACGCCTTGGTGGAGGCGACCGCCACTTCCGGACCGGCGTGGGTGTAGAGCACCGCGTCAGATTCGCGTGGGATGGACGCGCCCTGCGTGTTGCAGATGGCCAATACCTTGGAGCCCTGTTCACGCGCGTGGCGCAACGCCATCAGCGTGTCCATGGTCTCGCCGGACTGGGAGATGGCCACCACCAACGTTCGGGGGGTGAGGATCGGGTCACGGTAGCGGAATTCGTGGGCGAGTTCCACTTCTACCGGAATGCGCACCCAATGCTCGATGGCGTATTTGGCCACCATGCCCGCGTACGCGGCCGTGCCGCAGGCGATGACGATAATCTTGTCGATGGCTTTGAAATCATGCTCGTCGATGCGCACCTCATCGAGGTTGATATTGCCGTTCTCGTCGAGACGCCCCAGCAGAGTGCGCTGCACGGCGGCCGGATCCTCATGGATCTCCTTGTCCATGAAGGAGTCCCAACCGCCCTTTTCGGCGGCGGACGCATCCCAATCCACGGTGTAGGTCTTCGGATGTTCCACGATGTTGCCCATGAAGTCGGAGACGACGACCTTGTCTGCGGACACCATCACGGCCTGGTCCTGGTCGATTTCCATGGCGAGCTTGGTGTAGGCCACGAACGCGGCCACGTCGGAGCCGAAGAAGTTCTCGCCTTCGCCAAGACCGACCACCAGCGGCGAATCGTGACGGGCGCCGACCACGATGTCCGGCTGGCGCACGTCCGTGGCGAGAATGGTGAACGCGCCTTCCAGCATGCGGGCCAGACGGCGGATGGCCTTGAACAGGTCAGGCTTACCGGTTTCCTCGATGATCTTGTCGCTGATTTTGCCCAGCAGTTTCGCCGCGACCTCGGTATCGGTTTCGGAGACGAAACGATAGCCCTCCGTCTGCAGGTCGAGACGAAGCTGGGAAGCGTTTTCGATGATGCCGTTGTGGATGATGGCCACTTTGCCGTCACGCGAGGTGTGCGGATGCGCGTTGGTGTCGTTCGGCACGCCGTTGGTGGCCCAACGGGTGTGGCCGATGCCCACGGTGGCGTCCGGCATCGGATCACGTTCGATGTCCTGCACCAGGTTGGCCAGACGTCCGGCCTTCTTACGGACGGCCACACGCTCCATGCCAGGCGCCGTCAGCGCCACGCCGGCCGAATCATATCCGCGGTATTCCAATCGCTGAAGTCCTTGGAGACACACCTCCAAAGGCTTGCCGCACGCGGTCCGAACATTTCCTGCATATCCTACGATTCCACACATAGCTCCTTAGCCTATCGGGTAAGGATGTCAATCATGAAACCAAGCCGCGCGTCCTTACAAATCTTTGCCATATATGCGAAATCCCACTCCCCCAGGGAAATCGTGCGAACCAGTGACGCACGCAACGCGCCCATCGTCGGCGGCAAAAAGAAAACCCAACCCACCGGACGTCTGCGGACGCTTGACGTCAGTGGATTGGGAATTTACGGCAGTACGACAGCCTTACTTGCTACAGGACGTGCTGCAAGAAGTCCTTAAACCTCGACTCCTTCGGATGGTCGATGATCTCCGGTCCGCCCTGTTCGACGACCACGCCACCGTCCATGAAGACGATCTGGTCGGCGACCTCGCGCGCGAAGCCGATCTCATGGGTGACGACCACCATGGTC